>Gatling_p1__coassemble_3270_pt1 | contig 4834 bp, 4 predicted proteins | sample Gatling_p1__metabat2_high_PE_017 | metagenome-assembled genome bin Gatling_p1 | reverse complement strand
ATTCGGAGTCTGCGGAACAAACCGAGAATGTTCTGAAACAACCGTGTTATGATAATTCTCAGCATGCTGCAAAGCACCTATGTTATGAATATTCTTAGAATCGGAAGCATTTTCCTTCTGCCTGTTATGCGAATCAGAAGCCATCGCCTGCGGCAACATGCTGCCCCACTGCCCCAGCTGCGGATTGACGTAAGCCGACTCCGCCTGGCGGTTGAACAACAGCGCATCGTCGCGGTAGAGCGTATCCTCGGCCACGGTCATGAACGACAGGCGCGTGATGTCCTTACACGCCTCATCAATTTTCAGCCCCGTGAGCTGCGCCAGCCACAGCTGGTCGGCCACGATGTCACTGCCCTTTCTGCCGCGCAGAATGAGCCGCAGACCGTCGCCACTGGCCGTCACCGACGCCCACGCCAAGAAACCCTTCAGCTCGATTTGATGACGGCGCAACGCCTCGCAAAACTGGGTAAACACCTGCTGCGGCGGTTCCTGACAATGGTCCACGTCAATCATGAACAGACCGCTGGGGCGGAAGAATTCTATCTTGCGGTAGCCGCTCTTCTTATGCCGCTTCATCCACGCCTCACGCTGGACTTCGGGCACCGCCTGCAGGGCAGCGTTGTAGGCCTCGGTGTAATGCAGATATTCGTCGTGATCGGGATAACCCATGGGCACCATCGCCCGCAGCTTCACCTTCAGTGCCGAACGGCGTTCACGGTCGGTCTCGTGGCGGATGCGACGAATCAGCTGATGTTGGTACTCGGATGCAAGAATGTCATCCATTTTCTCTTTAGTCAAGTATTTTACTACGGTGTCGAAACCGTTGTCTACGTATGAAAGCATAGTTGATTTTTTTTTAGTAGTTAAAGGGAGTTAGAGGAGTTAGGGGGAGTTATTTTAAGGAGTTAGGGGGAGTTAAGGGGAGTTATTCCTTTGGGAAGTTAAAAGAAGTTATCGCTTCGCTCCGTTCAGGAGTTAAAAAGAATACACGAAGTCACCGTTGAACATTCGGCTTAACTCCTGTAACTCCTGTAACTCCTTTAACTCCTGTAACTCCTTTAACTCCTCCTTCTCACCACTATAAACTCTTCTTAATATAATCACAAATATCCGCTATCTGCTTGAAGAGCGATTCCGCCTGGCGGCACGCACTCATATCCAGAGGCAGCTTCACCCGCACGAAGAGCGATTTCTGCGAAGCATAGAGTTCGCCCGACTCGGTAGAATAAAGCGTACGATACCGGGGAGCGCCACCCTCGGCATAAGCCTTGAACTGACCGATACCGTTGTCGTGCACCGTCATGCGGCCGCGATGACTGGTCTGCGTGCCGTTCGCCACAAAAGGCATTTTTCCCTGCTCGTACATACACGGATAGATGTTCACGTTGCCATTGGCATGATACACCGTCTGAGAATCAATATTTACACGCTCGTTAATCAATTCGCCTTTTCGATTAGTCTTTTTCATCATCTTACAGTTTTTAAAGATTGTGCCGCGGAACCATTTCCCCGGCTTGGTGAGAGCAAAGTTAAAGCATCGTAAACTGTTGCACAATAGCGATTTAAAGAAACCGAAGAAACAACCGAAGAAGCATAGATGAAACCGAGAAACAAACCGAGAAACCGAGGAATTGTCCGAAAGCCAAGCCCGTTTACCGCACATTTATCCGATATATTTATAGAGAAAACAGCCAACAAATAAAAAAGGGAACTATCCTCGCAGACAATCCCCCTTAAAAAACTAAATGTTAAATTTACATAGATACAAGTGCCGTTGCAGCTGTACCCATGAAAGAAAGTACTGCAAATGTACGAATTTATTCCATCCAATAGCCGCGATACGATATGTTATAAAGCATATATGGCTTCCCCCCTTTACTTAGACTCCCGCATCAGCACGATGGTACGCTTAATAATGGCAACGCGCTGCCTGCGTTTGGCAGTAGTCACTTCGTCGTCAAACTGAAGATTGTCCAGCTTATGAGAGAGGCTAAACCTTCTGTTGTATTTACGAATCGTATCATCCGAGGGAACGAACTCCAGCTGGCAGCCTTTCAGAAAATTCACAAAATCCATCGAGTTCTTAAACACCTCTCTATTCTCTGCATACTGTATGCCCCACATCAACCAGGTGTAATCACTGGGCTTCACGAGCAATTTCTCGTTGAGCAGTACGCGTATCACACCAGACACCCGCTCCTCCAGCGTAGTGCAGGTAGGGGGAACATCCGTTTCATCCACTTCCACAGCATCTTCCACATCCGCAGTCCGGGCGGAGTGCGCTCCCCTTGCGGTGTGCGCCGACGTACCGTCTGTGCTTTTATTAAAATATTCAGAAATCATTTGGCTAAGAACGTCTGCCGAGACATTGCCCGGCAAGGTGATTTCCAGGTGCTGGCTCTGGTCGTGATGCGTAGAGCCGGGCATATACGTATTTTTGTTACTCATAGTTTTTATCATTTAGATGGTTTATATTCAGTTGTTATTCATGCGAATCAGGAGTTAAAGGAGTTATCGCTTCGCTGGGAGTTAAGAAGTTAAGCCGGATGCACCGCAAAGATTTGATATACGCTCCTTGTATTCCGATAGCATTTAGTAAGTCATTTGGCTTAACTCCTGAACGGAGCGAAGCGGAGTGATAACTCCCTTTAACTCCTTAACTCCTGAACGGAGCGAAGCGGAGTGATAACTCCTTTAACTCCTGAACTCCTGAACGGAGCGAAGCGGAGTAATAACTCCCTTTAACTTCTTTAACTGCTGAACGGAGCGAAGCGGAGTGATAACTCCCTTTAACTTCTTAACTCCCCCTAACTTCTTTAACTCCTTAACTCCCCCTAACTTCTTTAACTCCTTAACTCCTGATTGGCATTAATCGCCCCACCCCTCAGGGTGTAGAATTTCTCCCTATGGAGCGTTGACCGACATCGAGAAAGATTGTCTTTGATCCATGTGATTAGAGTCGAAATAGGCATCCCCCTGAAAGTTGTTCAGGTTACAGTTTCCCCGGATTTCAATCCTGTTCACCCCCTTCTCCTGCGCCTGCAGCCGAAGAAGCACCTCGTCCAGCTGTTCCGACAGCAACTCGTCGGTCTGCAGATACTGCCGCGCCCACTCCATCAGCCTGGGGCCATAAGCACTTTCCGCCCGGGCCATGCCATTCAGCACGTCCCACTGCGGTGCGTACCACTCGCGCAAGCCGCTCTCCAAGAGCTGCGCCCAGGTGTCGGCACATACATAACCGGTGCGCAGCAGCACACACTGCAATGCACGCACCACGCCATACACCTGCGCCGCCCGCCGTTCGTCGTCCGCTTCTTCGGGAATGATTTCCTCCAGCTCCTCCAGGCAGTAATACACCAGGCCTCGAGCCTCGGCTTCCGCCTCCTCTTCCGACACCGTTGCCCCCAGCAGCAGACGGTCCAGCATCTCCGCCACCAAGGCAAAAGCCGTTTCCGCATGCAGCGCCGTGCCCAGGTGCTTTACGTTGTCATTGAGCACCGCCTGCAGCAGCCCAAAAAGAGGGTGATGCCTGAAGCTGCTCGCTATTACTCTTCTTTCGTCTTTTGTTGATGGAAATTTCCTCATAACCTTCCGTAATTTTTCGTGCAATGTCTAATTGGGTGAGCAGCGGCGTTGAATAATAGCCGTCGAACAAATTGTCTCCTTTCTCCGATGCTGAAAACTCCTGCAAAGCCCTGTCCGGTATAAGCAGGCAAGCCTTTTCCTGGTCGCCAAAGCGGTAGACACCATATTTCTCGAACTGCACTTCGATGGTGAAAGCATTTTTCGAACAGAGCGACACCAACTCTGCCATATCCTCCATGGCCTGATCCAGGTGAAGCGGCTGGTCATCCTGTCTCTCCACGAGCAGGGAAGCCTTTCCCCCGTGCAGCATCGCACTGTAATACGCCAGCACCCGCAAGCGATTCTTGGCCTGTTCGTCGGCATCAATGCCCGCCACCTTATCGGGATGGCTCAGGTGGAAGGTAACCGATTTCACCGCATCCAGCTAATGACCGGTGCGCCGGTGCACCATCTGCCAGAACGACACGGAACGCATCTTATTGCGTATCTCAATCTCCAGTCCGTAGGGGGCAAGCTTCAGATTGATGGCCTCCTGCAGCACGGCCGCCACCGCATCCGTATTATTGCTGAACGAAGCCGTGCGCTCTACGAGCATCTGCGCCACGTCCGCACGGTTGTCTATAATCACATAGCAGCCCGGATGCGAAGCCACCTCTTTTTCGTCGTGCCCCTCCCAAACCTTCAGCGTCTTTACATTGCTCACATCCAGCAGCACCACCTCGTCGGCCTTCATCAGCACCCGGTTTGGCAGGCACTCGCCGATGCCTCCCCTCTTGGGCTGTATGATGGGCAGAGCGGGTGCAGCCTCCTTCAGAAAGAGCCCGTAGAAGATGTTCTGCGCATCGCTGAGCTTTGCCTCCAAGTCCGGCGGTGCCTCCTCCGTAAACCGCTGCTGGCTCTTGGGCCGCAAGATATATTTATAGACCATGAAATACAAATTCTTGGCTTTCGCAGGCTTGTCTTTTTTCGACGTATCCTCCTTTTTCGTTGTTGCGTGTTTCATAGAAAATAGAATGATCGGTTGAACATACAGGTAGAAGCCGAATAAATCGGTACGCAGCTTCTATACCGTGCAAAAATATAAAACGTATTCTAACAAACCTAAAGAAAACGCACTTTTTAAGCGAACTTTTTTTCTACCGCGATTCAAGTGAGCCCTTACCCTGCCTCTGTATTCTGATTTCCTTACAGCCATACTTTTCAAGCCCCACCCACAGCGGTGACGATAGTGACGATAATGACAATAAAA
>Gatling_p1__coassemble_2810_pt1 | contig 5625 bp, 6 predicted proteins | sample Gatling_p1__metabat2_high_PE_017 | metagenome-assembled genome bin Gatling_p1 | reverse complement strand
GCTCCTCCCCCTTTATGCAGGATGAACGTCGTGGCTCCGATGGTTACGATGGCTCCGTCGTCCAGGCGTACCCGGTCTTTATCGCCTAAGATTTCATTGTTCAGGAATGTACCTGTCAGGCTTGGAGCGTCACGTAGCGTATACACCAGTTCCCCTTGTTTGTTCCGTTTCACCTGGATGATACAGTGGATGCGGTCCATGCTCATGTCCGACGTTTCTATCGGCACATTGATAACCGTTCCTATGCACCGGCGTCCGATGACATTGTCACCCTCCTGCAGCGGCAATACCTGTTTAAATCCGAATACATTCTCTATCACTGTAATGTTGCCGAATGCCTCGCAAAACTCCTCCTCGTTGATTTTCTCCTCCTTGCGGGTAGCCGACATCTTACTCTTGCCCAGCCGGATGCTGAACTGCTTCTTGCATTGGTCGCAGACAAATACCAGCGACTGACCTTCTGTATACTTGGTTTCATCAAAAGTGAGGTAATTCTCACATTTGGGACAACGAACTCGTTTCATGATTCAATGTAATAAAATAAAGATTGAGAGATAATGAGATGCAACACCCCCGTCGCATCAATGCAGTACCCAGGCTGACTGATAAGCTTCCATTGCCCGGATTTCCTTCAGCGCCTTATACGCTTCGGCCTCACTGCTGCAAGCCTGAATGCTCACCCGCATTTTACCGTTTCCTATCACGGCACACGCCTTGCTGAAACCCTTCTGCTTCAACTGTTCCGCCATGCGATGGGCATCCTGTTCTGAACCCACACTGGCCACGATGATGTGGTAGGGTTTTGCTGCTTTTGCAGCCGGAACCAGCTTTTCTGCCGGTATTACTTTCGCTGTCTGACCAGCTTTTTCAGCCGGAACAGCCTTTATATCCTTTACAGTCTTTTCAGCCGGGGCAGCCTTTGCAGCCTTTTCAGCCGAAACAGCCTTTACAGCCTTTTCAGCCGGGGTAGCTTTTACAGTCTTTTCAGTCGGCATGGCTTTCGCTGTGGCAGCAGCTTTCACCTTCACCTCCTTCACGGCCACCGGCACGGTAACCTTCTTTTTCGGTTGCTGTTGCGCCACAGCCGGCACATCCAGTCCCACCGGAGTAACCACCAGCGACGGATGCCCCATCTGCGAGAACAATTCACTCGGCATCAAGCGCGCATAATTCTCCTCCATCATCCCCGTATTCTCAATAGGTGTCGACAAGAGGAAGAACAGCAGCACCGCCGCCACCGCACTCATGGCATGGCGAATCATCGCCCCCTGCATCCGGAAATTCCTACGGCGTCGGTGTATCGGCGCCACAGACTTGTCCGCACCTGCAGCAGCCGTTCTTTGCTGCGGCATAGCTTGCAGCTCCCGCATCTCGAACCCCTGCCATCCATATAAATAAGGAGTCGTCAGTTTGCTGTCGAAAGGCACAAAGCTCAGCGCCCCATAGACCGAACAGCGCAACTCGCCGATGTTGGCCAGTTCCACCTTTCCCTCCTCGTACAGCTTATTCTGCAGCCGGCACACCTGATGCTCTATGCGTCGGGTAGCATCCGAGAAACTCGTTCCATACACCGAGGCATACGACTGCACCAGCAATCCATCGTTCATCTTCAGGCTCGGGTTGAATCCTATCACCCGTGCAGGCGGCAGAAAGCGGTTCTCCTCCGCCAGCCGTACCGCCGGCGTATAGTGTCCCACAAAGCCCCCCAGTCCCGGCACAATGACACAGTCATTCTCCAGTAATAACGCTTCAATATGTTGTGCTAATTCTATCATGCCACAAAAATAATGAATTGCCTGTACATTTAGAAATAAAACCCCTTAATTTTGCGCAGATTTAGCTTTCATCTTGCCCTTTTTCCGGTTCCCGTTCTTTTTCCGGTTCCCTTTACCGCCGCCCTTGCGCACGTCGCGCGGCCTGTACTCCGGTGCTTCCCCCAGCTCCTCGGGCACCGCTATCTTGTAGATATCCCGTTCCAGGAAATTCTCTATTATCCGGAAGTTCGTCTGCTCCTTCTCGCTTACAAACGTCAGCGCCACCCCGTCGTTGTTGGCCCGCGCCGTACGCCCTATGCGGTGCACATAATCCTCGCTGTCGTGCGGTACGTCGTAATTTATCACCAGACGGATGTCATCGATATCAATCCCCCGTGCCACGATGTCCGTAGCCACCAGAATATTGATCCGTCCCGCCTTGAACTCATGCATCACCTTCTCCCGCTGCGCCTGCTCCAGGTCCGAGTGCATTTCCCCCACGTTCAGCTTCATCTGCTTCAGCGACTTCGTCACCTCCTTCACCTTCAGCTTGCTCGAGGCAAACACGATGACCCGTTCCGGGCTCTGCTCTGCAAACAAGCTTCGTATGATACCCAGCTTCTGGTTCTCGTAGCACACATACGCCGCCTGTATAATCTTATCCGCCGGTTTCGACACCGCCAGCTTCACCTCCGCCGGATTCTTCAGCAAGTTCCCCGCCAGCTGCTGAATCTTGGCAGGCATGGTAGCCGAGAACATAATCGTCTGGCACGACTCCGGCAGATACTTCGCTATCTGCATGATATCCTCATAGAACCCCATGTCCAGCATACGGTCCGCCTCGTCCAGAATAAAGAACGACACGCGCGACAAGTCCACATACCCCAGGCTCAGGTGCGCTATCAGCCTGCCCGGCGTAGCGATTACCACATCCGCCCCCAGCGTCAGCCCCCGCTTCTGCTGCTCAAAGAGAATTCCGTCGTTTCCCCCGTACACCGCCACGCTCGACACCGGCAAGAAATACGAGAATCCCTCCATCTGCTGGTCTATCTGCTGCGCCAGTTCCCGCGTAGGCGACATCACGATACAGTTGATCGCATCCTCCGGGTGGTCCTCTTCCGACAGTTTGTGCAATACCGGTAGCAGATACGCCGCCGTTTTTCCGGTGCCCGTCTGAGCCACCGCTATCAGATCTCTTCCTTCCAGAATCAGAGGGATGGACTGCTCCTGAATGGGCGTACATTCCTCGAAACGCATAGCATCCAGTGCATCGAGCACGGAATCATTGAGAGGTAATTCAGTAAACTTCATGAGTGAATCTAACTAATTTATTTTAAAAACGCGCAAATTTAGGCATAAATTACGAAGTTTGTGGCATGTGTCCTAAAAAAAACATTTTTACTTCTAAATGCTGTTGTAAATAAAGAATAATTCTTATCTTTGTACGCAAATTAACTAAAAAGGAGCCGTGTATACCGCTTCGCAAAGCCGGACCCGATTCGGCGAAACTTTTACAAACTATTTCATAACTACTTGTTTTTCAGAGTATAAGAAGAAAAAGTGGGAGTTAGAAATATGCCTATAACAGAAGAAACCTACTGGTACGTGTTGCGCGACCTCAAGCGTCCCAACTCCCTTCATCCAGCCTATCTCACCCTGCAAGACGAAAAATTCCGTCTACAAGACAAACTCTTCATTCCCATGAAGCAGAAAGTCTGCAGCCGTCAGGGTAGGAAAGAGGTGAAGTACGTACCCTATATGAACGATCTCATCTTCATCCACGAGCGCAGAGAAGTGCTCGATGCCATTCTGGATGAGGTCACCTCCCTGCAATACCGCTACGTGAAAGGCGGCAGGCAGAACGAGCCCATGAAAGTGCGCCATGCCGACATGGAACGCTTCATCCAGGCCGTGCTCAGTGCCGACCGGGTGGAATACTACTCACCGCAGGAAGTATCCCCCCAGCTCTACGGCAAGCACATCCGCATCATCGGCGGCCGTCTCGACGGCTTCGAAGGCCGTCTGCTCACCCAGCGCGGCTCCCGTAAGAAGCGGCTCATCGTCGACCTTCCCGGATTCCTCTCCGCCACCATCGAGGTGAATCCCGAGTACATCCAGCTCCTCAAGGAGTAAGCCACCCGTTCTTTTTCTGGAACCCATGCCCGATGCTCCGGCCAGCCGCCGGGGACTCTCATCGCTGTATCCCTATGGCGGGTGAAAAATATATCAGCTTCCGGTATGCCGATACCGAAGTGGTACGTCGGCACGTGGCCCACACCCGGTTGCATAAACAGGTAGTAGTGTTTCACGGCGTAGATATGGCAGTGTGCGAAGAAATATAGTATGGTCAATAGAAAATCCACTATTTTAAAGGCAATCAAGCGAGTCGTTCGTGAGGACTTGCCATCATTCGGAGTAAAAGTGATTCTCTTCGGTTCTCAAGCCCGTGGAGATGCCCGCGAAGATTCCGACTGGGATTTAATGATTCTTGTCGACAAAGATAAGCTGGAAGAATCAGATTATGACAAGTACTCCTATCCTTTATTCGAACTGGGCTGGAAGATAGATGCAGAGATACATCCACTGCTATATACCTTAAAAGATTGGCATTCTAAGAATTGTTCTATGTTTTATCATAATGTAGAAAGGGAGGGGATATTATTATGATGATATGGAAGAAGACTTTGGTTTCCTCCCGCATACTTCCTTAAGAGAAGGTCTGCGGAAGTTTGCGGAATGGTATAAGGAATTTTATAAATAAATCTGTCACTTTAGATTCTTAACGGGTCTAAAGTGAGGGCTAACTTAAGAATGACTATGCGTAAACTCTTCGATACCAAAGCTGGGGCAACCTTTTATCAGGAATTGCCTAATACCACCATTTGCATGAAAAAAGAAAGCATGGAACTCATCTTTAAGATGGAGCCCGGCTTGTACGCCATCATTCACTTGATTCGTGCCGGTGAGGGCGAACTGCTTCTTCTTGCCGAGTGGGGCAACTATTTCGATATGCTGACCAATCCCAATGTGCAGATACCCCAAATCAAACGTACTTGTCCTACTTTGTATAAAGTACTGGTAGGAAAGGATGAAGACGGAGTAGGGTCCATAAGAAGTAAACGCGGACACAAAGGCCTGGGACTTATATATAAAGTAGACCAGTACCTTCCGCTGTATTCCTACCTGACCGACGACCTGCTGGATCGCTTTGAACTGATGGTCAACAAGAATATAAAAATCTACAACGAACTGCTTTCTCATCCGCCTTTCCCGGCCTGGAAAGAAAAGTTGAGCGAGGTGTGGAACTGAATACCTCGATTCCTTTATACTTCAAGTATGGAAATTTCAGTGCGAAAAGCCCAATACAGCACGCTGCATTTGCAGCGGCTGGTAGAGCAGCGTCAGGCCATTCTGCTTGGCACACCGCAGCGCCGTGAGTGGACCACGTTGCAGAAGGTTGCCTTTCTGGAAACCATCCTCTTAGGCATCCCGGTCCCTGCCATCTATTTGCAGGAAACGAAGGAAGGTCAATATCGGATTGTGGACGGTTATAACCGAATCAAAGCCATTCTGGAATTTTTGGAAAACCAAGTGGTACTCGAAGTCCTGCCTTTTCTGTCCGCTTGCGAAGGAAGGCGGTTTCAGGAACTCGATGACAGTTTAAGAGGCTCGTTTGAAGACTTTCAACTGACTTTTTATGTTTTGCCGAAGCATGTTGCCGAAGCACTGGTCAGTGAGGTGAGAGCGAGATTGCAGATCACGGATTATGCATAAATCGTATCAAGATGAAAACCTACGAAGAATTAGAGTCCTATCTGGACAAGGAACTTGAATTGAAATCCCGTTATTTATGCTTGCAGCAGCTCTATAC
>Gatling_p1__coassemble_2017_pt1 | contig 8008 bp, 9 predicted proteins | sample Gatling_p1__metabat2_high_PE_017 | metagenome-assembled genome bin Gatling_p1 | reverse complement strand
CCCTGCACCGTGCAGATAAGAGTCGTGCTTTGATTGAAATTCAAGAGAAGTATGATCAGCAGAAACTGATCAACGAGAAGAACGCCTTGAAGATGAAAAAGGATACCGTAGTTCGGAATGCTCTGGTAGGTCTGATTGCTGCCTTGCTGCTGATAGCAGTCCTTGTCTATGCTTATCAGAAGAAACTGCTCCGTAAGGAACGGCGTATACAGGAAGCGGAAGAGGAAATCCGCAGCAAATCGGTCCGCATTCAGGAAAACGAACAGACCATCAGCCTGAACCGCAAACGTATGCAGGAACTGGAAGAACAGATGGAAGCCGACAAGGGAATGCAGGAAGAACTGGAAGAGCAACGGAAGACTTTGACCGAAATTGCTCGGCACAACGAACAGTTGGAAGAAGAAAATCGCGGCTTGCAACGGGACATCGATGGTATGTCGGCCATACTGAAGGAGAAATCCGTGGAACTGGAGCAACTGGATGTGCTCTCGAAGGAAAACCTGCGGCTGCACGACCGCGAATGGTTCCTCTCCAGTCTCTTGCTGGAGAAAGACGGAGACCCTACGGTGTCTGAAACACTCACCCCACTACATTCGCGAGGAGGAGTGGGAGGCTATCAAACGAAGTGTTGATCAGCTTTTCGACCACTTCACCAAACGGCTGACAGCCGCCATCCCCTCGTTAACGGAAAACGAACTACAATTGTGCTGTCTCATCAGGCTGCATTTCTCTAATTCTGCTATTGCTACCATGCTGACCATTGAAGCGGCTTCTGTCTCGAAACGGAAGTTTCGGCTGAAGGAACGCATCATTCAAAAGACCGGGACTTGGAGCGCTGGAACCACTTTGGAACTCTGGCTGTGGAACTTTTAAAGCATCCGATGTCCATATCGGGCAAAATAAAAAAAGGTAATACGCAAATAAACAGCGTATTACCTTTTTTTATTTGTCCATATGCAGTCTATGTTCGGTCTATGAAAAACTACAGAAAAGTAGATAACTTTGCGTCAACGAACTATAATTTGAAATGCAATGAAGCGAGTTGATTTAAAAAAAGTATTGCATATGAATTTCTTGATTCAGCACCGATGTACCGGTAATGCGGTAGACTTTGCCCAAAAACTTAATTTGTCTCGTTCGACCTTGTTCAACTATTTGGAGTATATGCGCGAGGACTTGGGCATCGATATTTTGTATGACAAAAGTAGGGGAACTTACTATTATGATGGGGTAGGGTTATACGAGGCCTTGGGGGGCTTGAACCTTATGCATGATGGTTCTCATCGTTTTTTTTGAATACAGGGTCAAACTGTATGCAAAATCGTGATTATATTTGTATGTTTGCTGGAGGATTCTGTACTTTTGTACAAAGTTCAATTATTAAACTATCATGATTATGGAAAATCAAGAAACGAATAACGGTCAGTTGCAAATCGAATTAAAAGAAGAAGTAGCTTTAGGAGTTTACTCCAATTTGGCTGTGATAGCCCATTCCAGTTCAGAGTTTGTGCTCGATTTTATACGTGTGTTGCCGGGTATGCCCAAGGCCAATGTTCAGTCGCGTATTGTGCTGGCTCCCGAACACGCTAAGCGTTTGCTGAGAGCCTTGCAAGATAATATCGAAAAGTATGAAGCGGTGATGGGACCTATTCGTTTGCCGGAGGATAGGGTGTTTGTATCCATGCCCGGTGTACATGGCGAGGCCTGATGACTTCCTTCATCTTTCACCTTAATGCCTTGAAAACCATTTGTTGAAAGGTGAAAGGTGAAAGGTGGAAGAAGAGAGATGGAGTGCTGTTGGTGGTGAATGATAATTAGAAAGCTGCCTATTTTAATTAGAAAAGCTGTCCTTTAGCGGTGGTAAAGCTGTCCTTTCTCACCCCGAAAACTATAGGTTTCTTTTCGTAAACAATAAGTAGAATTTTCTCTATCCATGGATTTGTTTTGCCGATACCATGGATTTGCAGGGTCTGCCAGTAATCTTTGTTTCTGACACCGTATTGTCATTGCACAAACTGATTTTTGCTTTCCATGCGATGAATTTCTATGTTAAAAATGAATAAATACTTGTAGTGCATTGATTTTTCAAAACTTATTCGTATCTTTGCAGCCCAAAAGTGTAAGGTTTCTGAATTAATATAAACAACAATATATAAACTTAAAAACATTTAAAATGCCTACAATTCAGCAATTAGTAAGAAAAGGACGTGAAGTGTTGGTGGAGAAAAGTAAATCTCCGGCCTTGGATTCTTGTCCTCAAAGACGTGGCGTTTGCGTGAGAGTGTATACTACCACTCCGAAGAAACCGAATTCAGCTATGCGTAAGGTAGCTCGTGTGCGTTTGACTAACGGTAAAGAGGTGAACTCTTATATTCCGGGAGAAGGACACAACTTGCAGGAGCACTCAATCGTATTGGTTCGTGGTGGTCGTGTAAAAGACCTTCCGGGTGTTCGTTATCACATTGTTCGTGGTACATTGGATACTGCAGGTGTAGCTGGTCGTACACAAAGACGCTCTAAATACGGCGCAAAACGTCCGAAACCGGGTCAGGCAGCTCCCGCAAAGAAAAAATAATCAGCGGCCGATAAAAATTAATTAAAGAATAACTTACGTTTTAGTTTGTTGGAAATGCTAGAGGTTGAGTAAATTCTCCAGAGGGAGAGTTGAAGAAGACAGAAATAGACAACCAAGAACGAAAACATTATTTTTCAAACAAATGAGAAAAGCAAAACCTAAAAAACGCGTTATCCTTCCGGATCCCGTTTTTAATGATGTGAAAGTTTCCAAGTTCGTAAACCATTTGATGTACGACGGAAAGAAGAATACTTCTTATGAAATCTTCTATGCCGCTTTGGAAGCAGTGAAAACAAAGATGCAGAACGAAGAAAAGTCTGCTCTTGAGATTTGGAAAAAAGCGTTGGATAACGTGACTCCTCAAGTGGAAGTTAAGTCTCGCCGTGTGGGTGGTGCTACTTTCCAGGTTCCTACAGAAATCCGTCCTGATCGTAAGGAGTCTATCTCCATGAAGAATTTGATTATTTTTGCCCGCAAACGTGGTGGTAAGTCAATGGCTGACAAGCTGGCTGCTGAAATCATGGATGCATTCAACGAGCAGGGTGGTGCTTTCAAGCGTAAAGAAGATATGCACAGAATGGCAGAAGCTAACCGCGCATTTGCTCATTTCAGATTCTAATCCTCTCAGTGATTGATGTTTATTAAACAATTAAGAATAAGGATATAAAATGGCAAAGCAGGATTTATTATTGACTCGTAATATCGGTATCATGGCGCACATCGATGCCGGTAAGACAACAACTTCTGAGCGTATCTTGTTCTATACAGGTCTGACTCACAAAATCGGTGAAACTCACGATGGTACTGCTACCATGGACTGGATGGCTCAGGAGCAGGAACGTGGTATTACTATTACTTCAGCTGCAACGACTACTTTCTGGAACTATGCTGGTCATAAGTATAAAATCAACTTGATTGACACTCCGGGACACGTTGACTTTACTGCTGAGGTAGAACGTTCACTTCGTGTATTGGATGGCGCTGTAGCTACTTATTGTGCAGTTGGTGGTGTAGAACCTCAGTCTGAAACAGTTTGGCGCCAAGCTGATAAATATAATGTACCCCGTATCGGTTATGTAAATAAAATGGACCGCTCTGGTGCTGACTTCTATGAAGTAGTTCGCCAGATGAAGGAAATTTTGGGTGCACATCCGTGTCCTGTTGTAATTCCTATCGGTGCTGAAGAAAACTTCAAGGGTATCGTTGACTTGATCAAGATGAAAGCTATCTTGTGGCACGACGAAACCATGGGTGCTGACTACGATGTAGAGGAAATCCCTGCAAATCTGCAGGCTGAAGCTGAAGAATGGAGAGGCAAAATGCTGGAAACAGTGGCAGAGTATGATGATGCCTTGATGGAAAAATTCTTCGATGATCCTTCTACTATCACTGAAGAAGAAATTCTTCGCGGTCTTCGCGCTGCAACGCTGAAGATGGATATCGTGCCTATGCTGTGCGGTTCTTCTTTCAAGAATAAGGGTGTACAGACTTTGCTCGACTATGTATGCGCGTTCTTGCCTTCGCCGTTGGATACTCCTAACATTATTGGTACTAATCCTTCAACCGGTGCTGAAGAAGATCGTAAGCCGTCTGAAGACGAAAAGACTTCAGCTTTGGCATTTAAGATTGCAACTGACCCGTATGTAGGTCGTTTGACTTTCTTCCGCGTTTACTCTGGTAAGGTAGAAGCTGGTTCATATATCTACAATACTCGTTCAGGTAAGAAAGAACGTGTATCTCGTTTGTTCCAGATGCACTCTAACAAGCAGAATCCTGTAGAAGTTATTAGCGCAGGTGATATCGGTGCTGGTGTAGGTTTCAAGGATATCCGTACAGGTGATACGCTTTGCGATGAAGAAGCACCGATTGTATTGGAATCTATGGACTTCCCCGATCCTGTAATCGGTATTGCTGTAGAGCCTAAGACTCAGAAGGATATGGACAAGCTGTCTAACGGCTTGGCTAAATTGGCCGAAGAAGACCCGACCTTTACAGTTAAGACTGACGAACAGACTGGTCAGACCGTAATTTCTGGTATGGGTGAGCTTCACTTGGATATCATTATCGACCGTCTGAAACGTGAGTTCAAGGTAGAATGTAACCAAGGTAAGCCTCAGGTTAACTACAAGGAAGCCATCACGAAGACAGTTAACCTCCGCGAGGTTTACAAGAAGCAGTCTGGTGGTCGCGGTAAGTTTGCTGATATCATCGTAAATGTTGGTCCGGTTGACGAAGACTTCAAAGAAGGCGGATTGCAGTTCGTAAATGAAGTAACTGGTGGTAATATTCCTAAAGAATTTATTCCTTCTGTACAGAAGGGCTTCCAGTCAGCCATGAAGAATGGTGTGTTGGCAGGATTCCCGATGGATTCAATGAAGGTTACTTTGCTGGATGGTTCTTTCCACCCTGTAGACTCTGACCAGTTGTCATTCGAAATCTGTGCTATCCAGGCTTACAAGAATGCTTGTGCTAAGGCAGGTCCTGTTTTGATGGAGCCTATGATGAAATTGGAAGTTGTAACTCCCGAAGAAAACATGGGTGATGTTATCGGTGACTTGAACAAGCGTCGTGGTCAGGTAGAAGGTATGGAGTCTAGCCGCTCTGGAGCTCGTATCGTAAAAGCAATGGTTCCGCTGGCAGAAATGTTCGGTTACGTAACTGCATTGCGTACGATTACTTCTGGTCGTGCTACTTCATCAATGACATACGATCATCATGCCCAGGTTTCTAACTCTATTGCCAAGGCAGTATTGGAAGAAGTTAAGGGACGTACTGATTTACTCTAAATATATAAACCGTAGGCTAGCGAATGACTCTTAGCCTACGGTCCTTATCAAAAAATCATTTTTAATTTCATATATCAAATGAGTCAGAAAATTAGAATCAAACTGAAATCCTACGATCACAACTTGGTTGACAAATCAGCTGAGAAGATTGTAAAGACAGTAAAGACTACAGGCGCTATCGTAAGCGGTCCAATTCCTCTTCCTACTCACAAGCGTATCTTTACTGTAAACCGTTCGACTTTCGTTAACAAGAAGTCACGTGAACAATTCGAGCTTTCTTCATACAAGAGATTGATCGACATCTATAGCTCAACAGCTAAGACAGTAGATGCTCTGATGAAGTTGGAATTACCGAGTGGTGTAGAAGTAGAAATCAAAGTGTAAGTATTAAAAATTTAGTGAAATGCCAGGATTATTAGGAAAAAAAATCGGAATGACATCCGTTTTCAGTGCCGATGGTAAGAATGTACCATGCACTGTTATCGAAGCAGGTCCTTGTGTTGTTACTCAGGTAAAAACAGTAGAAAAAGATGGCTATGCAGCTGTACAGTTGGGTTTCCAGGAAAAGAAGGAAAAGCACACAACTAAGCCTTTGATGGGTCACTTTAAGAAAGCTGGAGTAACTCCCAAGAAACACTTGGCCGAGTTCAAAGAATTTGAAACAGAGTTGAATCTGGGTGATACTGTTACTGTAGAACTGTTCAACGACGCTAACTTTGTTGACGTAGTTGGTACTTCTAAGGGTAAAGGTTTCCAGGGTGTTGTTAAACGTCATGGTTTTGGTGGTGTAGGCCAGACTACTCACGGTCAGCACAACCGTGCTCGTAAGCCGGGTTCTATCGGTGCTTGTTCTTACCCTGCAAAAGTATTCAAAGGAATGCGCATGGGTGGACAGCTTGGTGGCGACAGAGTAACTGTTCAAAACCTGCAAGTATTAAAAGTAATCGCGGAACACAACCTTCTTTTGGTGAAGGGTTCAGTTCCTGGTTGCAAAGGTTCAATCGTAATAATTGAGAAATAATGGAAGTTAACGTATATAACATTAAAGGTGAAGACACTGGAAGAAAGATTACGTTAAATGAGTCTATCTTCGGAATTGAGCCCAACGACCATGCTATCTACTTGGATGTAAAACAGTTTATGGCTAACCAGCGTCAGGGTACTCACAAGTCTAAAGAAAGAAGTGAAATCAGTGGTTCTACTCGCAAAATCGGTCGCCAAAAAGGTGGTGGTGGTGCACGTCGTGGTGACATGAACTCACCGGTACTCGTAGGTGGTGGTCGCGTTTTCGGTCCTAAGCCCAGAGATTACTACTTCAAACTTAATAAGAAAGTGAAAGCTTTGGCTCGTAAATCTGCTTTGTCTTACAAAGCTCAGAACGATGCTATTATTGTGGTTGAAGACTTCTCTTTCGAGGCACCAAAGACTAAAGATTTTGTTGCAATGACAAAAAATCTTAAAGTTTCTGACAAAAAGCTGTTAGTTGTTTTACCGGAAGCAAATAAAAACGTATATTTGTCAGCTCGTAACGTGAAAGGTGCGAATGTGCAGACTGTCTCAGGGTTAAATACTTATAGAGTATTGGACGCTGGGGTTGTTGTGTTTGCTGAGAGTGCAATCTCTGCTATTGACAATATCTTAATGTAAAAAGGAGGCTTGAATAATGGGATTTATTATTAAACCGTTAGTGACAGAGAAAATGACCGCAATTACTGAAAAGTCGAACAATCGTTTCGGCTTTATTGTGCGTCCTGAAGCTAATAAACTGGAAATTAAGAAAGAAGTAGAAGCCCTTTACAACGTTACAGTGGTTGATGTAAACACGATGAAGTATGCCGGCAAGAACAAGAGCCGTTATACTCGTGCAGGTATCATCAACGGCCGTACGATTGCTTTCAAGAAGGCAATTGTTACGTTGAAAGAAGGAGATACGATTGATTTTTATAGCAATATTTAATAGAAATGGCAGTACGTAAATTTAAGCCCACAACACCGGGGCAAAGACATAAAATTATTGGTACTTTCGAAGAAATTACTGCACGAGTACCAGAAAAGTCTCTTGTTTTTGGCAAGAAATCATCAGGCGGTCGTAATAATGTAGGTAAGATGACCATGCGCTACATTGGCGGCGGTCACAAGAAGGTGATTCGTATCGTTGACTTCAAGAGAAATAAAGACGGTGTGCCTGCAGTGGTTAAGACAATCGAGTACGATCCGAACCGTTCAGCTCGTATCGCTCTGTTGTTCTATGCAGATGGAGAAAAAAGATATATTATTGCTCCCAATGGATTGCAAGTTGGTGCGACTTTGATGTCAGGTGAAAATGCAGCTCCTGAAATTGGAAATGCACTTCCTCTTCAGAATATTCCGGTTGGTACCGTAATTCACAACATCGAATTACGTCCGGGTCAAGGCGCTGCTTTGGTTCGTTCAGCTGGTAACTTCGCTCAGTTGACTTCAAGAGAAGGTAAATATTGTGTTATTAAATTGCCTTCAGGTGAAGTTCGTCAGATCTTGAGCACTTGTAAAGCTACTATCGGTAGTGTAGGTAACTCAGATCACGCTTTGGAAAGTTCTGGTAAGGCAGGTCGTTCTCGTTGGTTAGGCCGTCGTCCTCGTAACCGTGGTGTTGTTATGAACCCGGTTG
>Gatling_p1__coassemble_1136_pt1 | contig 14361 bp, 15 predicted proteins | sample Gatling_p1__metabat2_high_PE_017 | metagenome-assembled genome bin Gatling_p1 | reverse complement strand
GCACAACACTTTTAATGTTGGGGTCCTGGGTTCGAGCCCCAGGCGGATCACTCAATCGAAAAGTGGAAATAAGACCGCTGATAATAAAATATTATCAGCGGTCTTTCTTTTTTATCCCTATAGTAAATTGAAGCAGCATACCGCACCTTACAGGAGGTGAAATAGGTGGACTTAATTTCCACATAAAAACAAGTCCACCTGATTGGATTATATTTCACTGATTCTCTGCGTTTTGCATAAAACAAACTCTTTTCAAAACATGTATTTTTGTACATACTTTTCCCAATTCAAACGTCAAGAAACGCCCCGTTGAAGTAGAAAGAGAGTTGGAAATCAACGAGAACATGGTTACAAATCCACCCACTACATTGTAGATACCATAGTCTTCAACTCCTAACGTGTTCAGTACCACACGAGAAGTATAAAGCGATACCATCATTCCAAACACCATGCGCACATAGAGCATGAGGGTGTTCTTAGCTATGCGTTTGGTATTTTCTGATTGTGTCGCCATGGAGTTGACTTTGCAAATCCATGGATTTAGAATCTTAAATCCATGGATTAAATTTCTTAAACTATAAGTTTAGGAAACTGTAGGTTTAAAAGAATGAAGCTACAGCTTTCAAAAAATTACTCTATAGGTTCGTTTCACTGGAATATCAATGAATTTTTAATCAGGTTCCATCCTTCACCTTTCACCTTTCATTCACTGATAATCAAGGGGAAAGAGGTGAATGGTTCACATGTTTCCCGCTTGCGGGTTTTGAAAATCTACAATGCGCTACAAACTTCTCACCTCTTCCAGCGAAAGTCCCGTGGCTTGGGCAATGACTTCATCATCCACCCCTAAGGCTTTAAATTGTCGGGCATTTTCTAATTTCTCTTCTGCACGACCTTCGGCAAGTCCTTCTGCACGACCCTCGGCAAGTCCTTCTGCACGGCCTTCTGCACGGCCTTCAGCACGTCCTTCCGCACGTCCTTCCGCTCGACCTTCCAACCTGCCTTCTTCCCGTCCTGTGTAAATATTATCTCGTAAAATCACGATATTATCCAAATGACGGTAGTAAGCTTTCAACTCATCTTTACTCAGTTTGGTGAGTCTAAGTTTCTCACGTGCTTCTACAAGCCCCGGAGCTGTGGCATCAGAAGGAATTTCACCGGTATTCAGGAAATAAATCCATTGCTCCAACGGCAATTTAGACCATCGGTTGAAATCATTGACTTTTAATATATAATATTCCGGATAGAGTTCGCTCACAGCATCTACCTTAAACGTCTGCTTTTGAAACGGACTCAGTTCTAAAAGTTCATTCGTATGGATACCACGGAATTCGGTCTTACCATGATAGACATAATCCGTTCCACAGCCCAGTGCAAAATAAACGATGTTGACGCTATAGATTTTTCGTATCTTTTCGTAACCGTCACCTTTGTAGATATACTCGGTCACCAATTTGGAGGTACCGAACAATATGCGCTGAAAGTAAGCGTATTCGCTGTTATTCTGTATCTCGAATAGGATGAGCTCGCCCTTACTGTTTTCTGCAAGCAAGTCAACGCGGTTATACTTGTCGAATTCACTCTCCTGGTTACTTTCACTTTCCAGCAGACGTGATATCGTGATTTTTTCATTTAGGAGCGTGGTCAACAACCCCTCCAAAACACTGAAGTTTGCCTTATCACGCAGCAAACGCTTCATAGCCCAGTCAAAACGGATGTAATCAGACATAGTAACTTACTATTTAGTGTTTTCAATCACAAAATAAACGATTTATCCTGAGATTCACAACAAAACATATCGGTAATTCTTCGGCCGATTACACAAACTGGATGTACTCCGGATTCACTTCTACGCCGGCTGCCAGATAACCTTTCAGCTCTACCAGCAGTCGTTTCACCTTACTGCCACGGACAGACAGTAAGTAGCCCTGGTAGCCGTTGAGCGGGCCACCGATGATACTGATTTTCTTACCATACATCTGCGGAGTAATTTCTTCGGGTAAATAGTACTGCGTGGATTTGAAAGCCTTCACGGCCTGCATAAAGTGATTCATATCTGCCTGAGGCACTACCATGGGCTCCCGGTAGGTATTGCGCAACCAACGGTACTGAAGGGTGGGCATTTTGGCCACAAGCGGATCCAAATGCTGGCGGGAATCGTAAACAAATAATAAATCTTGTAAAACCGGCACTGTTATTCGCTCACGTTTACCTTTTTTAATAACAACATTCCATTTCGTGGGAACAAAAACGGTTACATCGTTGTTTGATAAGAACTTATAGGCAGGGAGTTTGGCATTCACCCGCTTTAAGTCGCGCATCACAAACCATTGTTTTTGTGTGAGGTCTTTCATTGGTTCACCCCTTTCAGTTAAAGGTAATACGGCCAATCCTGCAAGAATTATTATTAATCTAGTAATCAAGCAGTTAAATCTATAATAAAGAAACATCCGATTATTTTGCAGAGTATTATTGGCTCTAATTTTGAGTCATAAAATCATAGTTTCTTCGAATATATAATATAGTTCTCTACATAGGTGAAATATACGATAATGTAAGAAAATATTTTTACCCCAGCAACGCTCGCATAGTCTTCATTTTTTCTACAGTTTCCTGCCATTCGGAAGTGGCTTCCGATTGGGACAAGATGCCTCCACCTGCATAGAGGCGCACGGCTTCTGAAAAGATTTCCATGCAGCGGAGATTGACGAAAAGGGCGGTGTGGCCGCCGGGATTCAACGGACCTACGAAACCGGAATAATAGCGGCGGTCGTAGCCTTCCTGACGGTTGATAAAGTGATAGGTATCCTGCTTGGGCAGACCGCAAACGGCAGGCGTGGGATGCAGGGCATCGAGCAACTCTCCTAAACGGGAAGGCTCGTGCAGCAGAAAATGAAAATCGGTCTTAAGGTGTACCACGCCTCCGGCACGGGTGGTATAGGGGCCTTCTTCGGTGACTTCATGTCCGTAGCTGCTCAACAGGGTGCGGATGTAATCGGCCACACAGGCTTGTTCCTGACGGTTCTTCTCGCTCCAATGGGTGGGCATCACATCGCCTTGCATGGGCATGGTGCCTGCCAGGGCTACGGTATGCCAGCTATGGAGTTCTCCGCTGAGCAGGATTTCGGGAGTGCTTCCCATCCAGGTGCCGGTAACGGGAGTATGACAGAGATAGACCATCATCCGAGGATAACGGCGACAGGCTTCCTGAAAGGCACGGAATACGGAAAAACCGGACACAAGGGGCTGCAGGGAGGCGCGAGAGAGAACCAACTTGCGGAAACGGCCTGCCTGCAACGGCTGGATAAAGCGGTGGAAGGCGGCCTGATAGGCGGCGGACTCTTCTGCGGAGGAAGGGGCCGGAACAGACGGCTGGCCTTGGCCGGCAGACAACGGACTGACGGCGGAGGGCTCAGCAAGGAGAGCGGCTATCTCTTCCCATCCGTAGGCGGTGACATCGGGGCGTATCAGTACGACGGGATGCTGGACGGAGGGGGAAAAGGGGGCCATCACAAAGCCCGACCGGGTGCCGAGTGAGGCTACTGTAGGAAGTTGTTCTACTTCGCCGGAGGTCTGCCAGACCAACCGGCAACCATCGGTCCACGGCATGCGATACAGGGCGAAAGCGGCATCGGCTTGTATCAGGGATTCTATCGCTGAGGTGAGGTGGGCTGTCATCATTTGCATTGTTTCCATAAATCTCGGATTTCTGCCTGGGGAACGCCCAAGGCCATAGCTTGTGTCAAATCGTCTTTGGCCAGACGCTTCTTGCCTTGGGTGAGGTAGATTTGTCCGCGCATCAGATAGGCTTCGGCCTGAGAGGGATTCAGGCGAAGGGCTTCTTCGAGGTCGAGCAGGGCCAGGTCGGTATGTTTCAGGTCTTTTTCCACTCCGGCACGGGCCACATAGAGCAGGGAGAGCTGGTGGACGTCAGGGTGGGTGCTTTCGGCTTCGGCTTGTACCAGACGGTTGAGGATGCCGAAGGCTTCTTCAAGTTTGCCTTCTTTCTGGGCCAGCGTGGCCAGTCCCAAGCGGGCTTTGAAATCGGTGGGATGGGCTTTGAGCAGACGGTTATAGTCGGCACGGGCCCAAGCGTAGTCGCGGTGCTGCATGTAGATGTAGGCACGCATCAGCAGGGCTTCGGCGTGGTCGGGGTCGGCATCGAGCACCAGGGAGTAGTCGGCACGGGCGGCATCATTCTTGCCCAGCTCCAGGTAAAGGGTGGCGCGATTCAGCAGGATGGGCACGGTGCGGGGGGCTATGTTGAGGGCATAGTTGTAGCTTTCCAGTGCCTGCTCGTATTTCTTTTGCCGGCGCTGGATGGTGCCGAGGTTGGAAAACAACAGGGCGTTATGGGGATTGGCCGGTTCCAGTTTCAAGGCCTCACGAAGGAGGGTTTCGGCCAACTGCAGGCTGTCGTGCTCGGTGGCTTGCACGGCACGCTCGCTCAGTTCACGGTAACTTTGGGCGGACAGTACGGCAGGAAGCAGTACGGACAGCCCTATGAGTAGGAAACTTCGTCTGATAAAAGACAGGGATTTCAGATGGTTCATAGTGTATATATATTGGTTTAAGCATACAAAGATACAAGAGAGTGAGCAGCTGATAAAGGAATTAGGAGTTAAAGGGAGTTAAGGGGGAGTTAAGAGAGGAGTTAGAGGGAGTTAGGGATTAATAGCAACTGGCTGCATGCGCCCTTGCAACCGCTTGCATTGGGTTATGCAACCGCTTGCGCTGGGCCATGCAGCCAGCTGCTTAAAAGAGGGTTATGCTTGCTGAATCCAATCTACTATCCAGGCTCCTACTTCGCGGGTGCCGTAACGGGCTCCGCCTTCTACCTGGATCTCGGGGGTACGTACGCAGGCATCGAGCGAGGCATCGACGGCACGGCGTATCAGGGTACCTTCTGCTTTCAGGTCGAAATATTCGAAGAGCATGGCTACGGAGAGTATCTGTGCCAGCGGGTTGGCAATGTTCTGTCCCTTGGCTTGCGGCCAACTGCCGTGAATGGGTTCGAAGACAGGGGTGCCAGAACCGGTGGAAGCGGAAGGGAGCAGTCCCATAGATCCGCTGATGCACGAGCCTTCGTCGGTGAGGATGTCGCCAAAGGTGTTCTCTGTCACCATGACATCGAAGAATGTAGGCTCCTGAATCATACGCATGGCGGCATTGTCTACATACATATAATCGGTGGTGACTTCCGGATAACGGGGTGCCATTTCCTGCGCTATCAGACGCCACAGGCGGCTGGATGCCAAGACATTGGCCTTGTCGACCACGGTGAGGTGCTTACGGCGCTTCAGGGCGTATTCGAAACCTACTTGCAGAATGCGTTCTATCTCGGCACGGGTGTAGTAGTTGGTATCGTAGGCTTTCTCGTTGTCTTGATACTTCTGGCCGAAATACATACCGCCGGTGAGCTCACGGATGCAGATAAAGTCGGCTCCGTCTACCAGCTCGGCGCGAAGGGGCGACTTATGGAGCAGGCACTTGAATGTCTGCACCGGACGGATGTTGGCGAAAAGGCCCAGCTTCTTGCGCATGGCCAGCAACCCTTGTTCGGGGCGCACCTTGGCGGTGGGGTCGTTATCGAACTTGGGGTCGCCCACGGCTGAAAAAAGCACGGCATCGGCACGACAGCAGGTCTGGTAGGTTTCTTCGGGAAAAGGGTCGCCTACCTTATCGATGGCATCGGCTCCGCAAAGGGCGTATTCATACTGCACGGTATGTCCGAACTTCTTACAAACGGCGGTCATTACATCCACTCCTACAGCGGATATTTCGGGGCCGATACCGTCACCGGCCAACACTGCAATCTTTAATTTCATCTTTTTTATCTTTTTAAGCCATTCAATCTTTTTTCAACAGTTCATCTATTTTCTCTTTAGCTGCTGCATTCTTCTGTTTTGTCTTTCAAAAAACAATCCGCTACACTACCCTATCATATTCAGCATCTTCACCGTGGCCTTGATGGCCGCTTCGGTCTGGTCGGCATCTAGTCCGCGGGTGCGGAACATTTTACCTTCATAGCTCCAGGTGATGACGGTCTGCACAAAGGCATCGGTGCGTCCTCCGGGCGGAATGGTCACGGCATAATTCGTCAGCATGGGAAACTTGCGGTTCAGCGTCGTCTTGTAAATCTTCCGCAACGCCCGCACAAAAGCATCGTACTGACCGTCGCCGCTACTGCTCTCTTCATATTCCTTGCCGTCAATCTCTATCCGCAGGGTAGCCATCGGCTTCAGCCCGTAGGCCAGGTTCACAAAATAGCTTTTCAGTTTCACCCGGTCGGCCCGCACATCGTGTTTCAGCACATCGCTCACGATGTAGGGCAAGTCTTCCCGGGTGACCAGTTCCTTCTTGTCGCCCAGTTCGATGATGCGTTCCGTGACCTTCCGCATGGCCTCCTCGTCCAGTTCCAGCCCCAAGTCCTCCAGGTTCTTGCGGATATTTGCCTTGCCGCTGTTCTTGCCCAGAGCGTACTCGCGCTTACGGCCAAATCGTTCGGGCAGCAAATCGTTGCAATACAGGTTGCTCTTATTGTCGCCATCGGCATGCACTCCGGCTACCTGGGTAAAGACATGTTCGCCCACGATGGGCTTGTTGGCGGGAATGACTATGCCCGAGTACGACTCTACCACACGGCTCACCTCATTGAGCCGGCTCTCATCGATGCCCGTCACGGCACTGAAATGATCTTTCAGAATGGCCTGTACGCTAGACAGCGGAGCATTGCCTGCCCGCTCGCCCAACCCGTTGATGGTGGTGTGCAGCCCCTTACAGCCGCTGAGTACGGCAGCCAACACATTGCTCACGGCCAGGTCGTAGTCATTATGTGCGTGAAAATCGAAATGGGTATCGGGATAGCGCTTCACCATCTTCCGCATGTATTCTATGACCTGCAGCGGATTGAGGATGCCCAGGGTATCAGGCAGCATATAGCGCCGGATGCCGCTGTGGGCCAAACCGTCCATCAACTGAAAGACATATTCGGGAGAATCTTTCATGCCGTTGCTCCAGTCTTCCAAATAGACATTGACTTCCATCTGAAGGCTGTGGGCATAGCTTACCACCGACAGAATATCGGCGAGATGGGCTTCGGGCGACTTTTGCAACTGACGGGTGCAGTGCTTCAGCGAACCCTTGCAGAGGAGATTGATGACGCGGCAACCGGTGGAATGGATCCAGTCGGCCGACTGATGACCGTCGACAAACCCCAGCACCTCTACCTGAGGCAACAAACTGCGGCGGGCAGCCCAGTCGCAAATCATCTTCACCGCCTGATGCTCACCCTCGGATACGCGGGCAGAAGCCACCTCCAGGCGGTCTACCTTCAGTTCTTCGAGCAAGAGGCGGGCTATCATCAGTTTCTCGTGCGGCACGAAAGATACTCCGCTGGTCTGCTCGCCATCGCGCAGCGTGGTATCCATAATTTCTATTTTGGGATGTTTCATCAAAGGGGTCGATTTTGTTCAAATTCTACTATCTTGGAGCGATTCTCTACCAGAAAATCGATGTCGTCCAGACCGTGCATCAGGCAATGTTTCTTATAGGCATTGATTTCAAAGGATTCGAAGGTGCCGGTGGAAAGGTTGGTGATGGTCTGCGCCGGCAGATTCACCTCTACCTGCATACGGGGGTCGGCGGCAATAGACCGGAACAGCTCTTGCAGGAAAGATTCGCTTACCACTACGGGCAGAACAAAATTATTCAGCTCATTGTTCTTATGGATGTCGGCAAAAAAGCTGCTCACCACTACCCGGAAACCATAGCCGGCCAAGGCCCAGGCGGCATGCTCGCGGCTGGAACCGGAGCCGAAATTCTGGCCTGCTACCAGGATTTGTCCGCCATAAAGGGGGTTGTTCAGCACAAAGTCGGGATTGGGGCTGCCGTCGGGGCGATAGCGCCAATCGCAGAACAGATGATCGCCGAAAAACTGCTCGTCGCGGGTGGTGGCTTTGAGAAAACGGGCGGGAATAATCTGGTCGGTGTCTACATTCTCTAGCGGAAGGGGCACACAGGTGCTGGTAAGTATGGTAAATTTCTGTTTCATATCGTTGGTTCTGAGAAATGATTACCTGACAAATGTGTCAGGACGGTTATAACAAGGTACGGGGGTCGGTGATGACACCGGTAACGGCCGCTGCGGCTGCAGTGAGCGGACTGGCCAGCAGGGTGCGGGAGCCCGGACCTTGACGGCCCTCGAAGTTACGGTTGCTCGTAGATACGGCATACTTGCCTGCGGGTATCTTGTCGTCGTTCATGGCCAGACAGGCGGAACATCCCGGCTGCCGTATCTGAAAGCCGGCTTCGGCCAGCACTTTATCCAATCCTTCTTCGCGAATCTGGGCATCGACCATCCAGGAGCCCGGCACCAGCCAGGCTACCACTCCCGGAGCTTTCCGGCGACCGCGGACCACGGAGGCAAAGGCTCGGAAATCTTCGATGCGACCGTTGGTGCAGGCTCCGAGAAATACGTAGTCTACGGGATGGCCCAGCAGGGATTCGCCCGGATGGAAGCCCATGTAATGGAGCGACTTGCGGAAAGAGGCTTCGGCGGCCTGGCCCATGCCTTCGGTGGTGGGGATGGTTTGCGTAATGCCTACTCCCATACCGGGATTGGTGCCGTAGGTAAGCATCGGCTCTATGCGGGATGCGTCGATGTGTATCTCCCGGTCGAACACGGCATCGTCGTCGCTCTTCAGGGTTTTCCAATAGGCTAAGGCCTGTTCCCAATCCTCGCCCTGCGGTGCGTATTCGCGGCCTTGGATGTAGGCAAAGGTCACCTCGTCGGGGGCTATCATGCCGCCACGGGCTCCCATCTCGATGCTGAGGTTACAGAGCGTCAGGCGGCCTTCCATACTGAGACTGCGCACGGCCTGGCCGGCGTATTCCACAAAATAGCCGGTGGCACCGCTGGTGGTAAGCTGCGACATCATGTAGAGTGCCAGGTCTTTGGCAGTAACGCCCGGTCTCAACCGACCGTCTACGGTGATGCGCATGGTTTTGGGGCGGGACTGCAGGACGCACTGCGAGGCCATGACCATTTCTACCTCGCTGGTACCGATACCGAAGGCAATGGCTCCCAGGGCTCCGTGGGTGGAAGTGTGAGAATCGCCACAGACGATGGTCATACCCGGCAGGGTAAGGCCGCGCTCGGGACCTACCACGTGGATGATGCCGTTCTTGGGATGCATCATGCCGAAGTGGGTCAGGCCGAAGTAAGCTGCATTCCGGGCCAAGGTATCGACCTGCTCGCGGGAAACGGGGTCGTCGATGGCTTTATCCTGGTCGTGCGTGGGGGTATTATGGTCGGGCATACAGAATATCTTCTCAGGACGGAAACACTTCAAGCCGCGCTGACGCAGACCGGCAAAGGCTTGCGGACTGGTGACTTCGTGGCAATAGAGGCGATCGATATACAGTTGGGTGGGGCCGTCGGGTATCTGCTGCACCACATGGGCATCCCAGATTTTATCAAACAAGGTATTCATACGTTCTTATTTAAATTTGTTGATACAGTCTATATAGGCTTCTACCGAAGCGGCAATGATATCGGTATTGGCACCGAAGCCGTAGTAGATGCGGTGGTCGTACTCCACCTGCATGTGTACTTTTCCCATATCGTCGCTTCCTTTACTGATGGCCTGGATGGTGAATTCCTTCAAAACCATGTGACGGTCTATAATCTTCTTCAAGGCTTTGATGGCGGCATCTACCGGACCGTTTCCGCTGGCGGCTGCCTCGAACTTCTCACCGCTGATATTCAAGCCGATACTGGCCACAGAGCGCACACCTACCCCACTGGTTACCTGAAGGTATGCTAACTGGATACGGTGATTCTGTGAACGGTCGGCTCCGGCCAGTACCAGGATGTCGTCGTCATTGATGTCTTTCTTCTTATCGGCCAGTTTCAAGAAATCTGCATACACTTCATCCAGTTTCTCCTGATTCAAGGTAACGCCCAGTATTTCCAGGCGGTTCTTCAGAGCTGCCCGTCCGCTGCGCGCCGTCAGCACAATGGAATTATCATCGATACCTACATCGCGAGGGTTGATGATTTCGTAGGTCTGTACGTTTTTCAGTACTCCATCCTGGTGGATACCTGAAGAATGGGCAAAGGCATTGCGCCCCACAATGGCTTTGTTGGGCTGCACGGGCATGTTCATCAGACTGGATACCAGGCGGCTGGTGGAATAGATTTTCTGGGTATGAATATTGGTTTCTACCTGGAGGTCGTGGTGGCACTTCACAATCATGGCTATTTCTTCGAGCGAAGTGTTGCCGGCCCGCTCGCCGATGCCGTTGACGGTTACTTCTACCTGACGGGCTCCGTGAAGAACGCCTGCGATGGTATTGGCTGTGGCCATGCCCAAATCATTGTGACAATGGGTGGAGAGTATGGCCCGATGGACGCCGTCTACATGCTCCATCAGGTAGCGGATTTTGGCACCGTAGTCCGACGGCAGGCAGTAGCCCGTGGTATCGGGGATATTCACGACAGTGGCTCCAGCGCGGATAACGGCTTCTACCACGCGAGCTAGGTATTCATTGTCGGTACGACCGGCATCTTCGGCATAGAACTCTACATCGTCTACATAGCGGCGGGCGTATTTTACGGCTGCTACTGCACGCTCAATGATTTCTTCGCGGGTGGAATGGAACTTATAGCGGATATGGGCATCGGAAGTGCCGATACCGGTATGGATGCGCTTGTGCTTGGCATACTGCAGTGCTTCAGCCGCTACATCGATGTCTTTCTGAACGGCTCGCGTCAGGGCGCAGATGGTGGGCCAGGTAACTGCCTTGGAAATCTCGATGACGGAATGGTAATCGCCCGGACTGGAAACCGGAAAACCGGCCTCGATAATGTCCACCCCCAAGAGTTCGAGCTGCTTGGCCACTTGTATCTTCTCTACGGTATTCAACTGGCAACCCGGAACCTGCTCGCCATCGCGAAGCGTGGTATCGAAAATAAATAACTTGTCACTCATTGCTTTTTATAGGTAAGGTATGTAACTGTTCATTAAAAAAAAGCCTTTCACACCCGGAAGTGAGAAAGGCTCTAGTTATACTTTCATTTCTACATATAGCTATGCACAACGCTCACTCCCGCTACATTTGTATAGCAGAATCAGAATACCGCACAGTATAATATATGTAAAAATAGCGTTTATCATATCTTTTTGTATCAATAGACGCAAAGGTATCGATTATTTCGTAGCAAACAAATAAAATCGTAATTTTTTTAGTGAATTAAGCTATATTCTTTTCGAAATAATCCTTTTAAAGCGATAATCAGGATTATTCCAGCAACTGTATTTCTGCTGCTTGTGGCAGAGATAGCTGCAAACTGGCTTCTGAGTTCTTGGGAAACCAGCGTAGCTTGCAACACTCACCCCGCTGCACCGTATGAATGCCGCTGCCTTGCAGGTATTCGGTACCGATGCGACAGGTTTCTGACTGCACCGTCCAATCTGATACTACATCGAGATCCATATACAGACGGTCTATCGTACCGCTGTTATAATGCACGACATTGGCTTGCATGGACAAACTTTGGAAACGGCAAGAGTCGAGGGTAGCTGTACCGTCTATACGGCAGGACAGGCTGTCTTGATGCATGGAGAAAAATTCTACAGGCATATTCCGCAGGGAAACTTCCAACTGCTGTACCGAGGAGGGGAGCTGAAGACGAAGATCGCGTATGGCTATCCACAACGCTTCGTGAGGTGCATTGACGTGTTTCAATCGTTCTTCCAAAGGGATGTTGAGGACAATGCTAACCGTATCGGCTTGCTGAATAAGCCGAAAGAAGGGGGCAAACGAGGATGGAAAACTGAAAAGTGGTGCAGCTGCCAAAGTACCGGATACCTGCAGCCTGCTATCGGTAAAAAAATTGCTATGAGGATAGCTACGGTTGTCAACGATTGTATCTTGATGAATGACTTTCAGCACGCTACAGGCAGGAAGTTGCTGTGTAGTAATCTCACCCGAAAAATGAAGTTCTTGGGTATTCAGGGGCTGACTGAAATAATACATCGTGGCCACACCAACGGCGATGGATAAAAACAGCCCCAATACCATGGCACCCAATATGTAAGTGGTAGTTTTCATATTCTTTGTTTTTTAGACGTTTTACTTAGATAAGCGTTATACATGGAGGAGAGTTCTTCAGCCGTTACTCCCAATGAAGAGAGTTGCTTGAAGAAATAATCTACTTCTTCCATCATGAAAAATTCCTTGCGTAGCGTAAGAATGTGATTGATAGCTAAAGGGGATACGAAATAACCTATCCCACGCTTGTTGTATATAATACCATGCGACTGCAAATAATCGTAAGAGCGCATCACCGTATTGGCATTGACTTCTACGGTAGAGGCGTATTCGCGCACGGAGGGTACGCGCGCTTCTTCTACATATTGACCCAACAGAATTTCATCACAAATGCGGTCGGCTATCTGCAAATAGATGGCTTTGGTTTCTCTAAAATTCATAATTACCAGCGGTGTATAATTTCGGATTCTTTGAAGCGGCAATAGGCCAGTACCCAATTGAAAAGTATGCCCAATGCCAAAAGGATATACATCACGAAATAGGGAGCGGTGCTATCGGATAGCTCCCAGGAACTGCCAAACGATAAATGACGCCCATCTAGAAAGAGACTGGTTAACGTGCCCCCAAACAGTAGCGCCATGACAAAGACTAGCATAGAGAAGGCAAAGGTCTTCTGTAAAGCTAATCGGGGCCAGATGCAACTGCCTAATGCAAATAAAGATTGAGAAAACAAAAAGAGCATTATGACAAGCATGCAATCGTACTGAGTGCGGAAAAAGCCGGAAATGGTTTCGCTATCAACCAGATAATCGGATACGGGCAACAAACCTACACGGGGCAAATCGGGCAGATACGCCACCCAATAAATGATGGAACGTGTAAAATCGGCCAGCATAAATGCCAAAACATAAGCCAACAGGGAAATGACGGCATAAAGCAGCATACGGGACAAAAATTTCTCCAACATGGTGGCGGGAAGCATCAAGATACTGATGCGACGGGCTTTGGTATTCATCCCTTCCATCATACGGGAGGCACTGACTATGCCGAAAACAAACATACCAACCATGAAAAGCTGCATGCTAAACTGATGAAGTCGGTGCTGCATGTCATCGAAAGCTTCTGCATCGGAATAAATACCTGAATAGGAATAAAGAAATGAGGCTTGCCACACCAAAATAATGGCAAGGATACCATATACAACCAACATTCGCAACAAAAAGGATTTCCAGTTTTCAAGCACTTCCTTACGCAACAACAGCAGGAATCGACTCCCGCTAAACGAACAAACTTTCTTCATAACTTATTGGATGAATGATGAAACAAAGAGGAGAATTCAGCAGGATGGGATAAAACGGCACCAAACAAGAGTTCCAAATTTAACTCGGTTTCTTCGCTGTGGGTATTTAACAGCAAAAGTTGGTGCCCTTGTGGAGAGGGCAAACTATAAAAGGCTTCAGACAGCAAACCGGTATCTGAACTTTCTTTAAAGACCAGTTTTTCGGTAAGCATATACACTGGCTCATGAAGCAAAACTTTACTCTGATCCATAATTACGACTACATCTAACACTTTATCAATGTCTCTCACTTGATGAGTGGAAATAATAATCAGCGTATCATCGGTCATTCCGGAAGTGATGAACTTTCGAAACTGACTCTTCCCAGGAATATCAAGCCCGTTGGTTGGCTCGTCCATCAATAGGATAGATGTATGCGTGGCTAAAGCAAAGCTCATAAAGACTTTTTTCTTCTGACCCATGGATAAAGCATTCAGGTGAATGTCGATATCCAAATCAAAATAATGAAGGTAGGTAACTAAATCTTCTTTACTAAACTTAGGATAAAACGGAGCATTCAGCTCCACATAATCCAATAAGGGAATAGCAGGTAAGTCAAATTCTTCGGGCACAATAAAGATTTCCTGCAGAACTGATTGCAACCGACTGCGTATGGGTATATCGTGCCAATAAACATTACCCGACTTCGGAGTAAGCAAACCACTCATCAAATAAAGCAGGGTGGACTTACCTGCACCATTCTTACCCAATAGGCCGTAGATATGACCTGGCTGTAAACTCAACGAGAAATCGTGTAATACATCCGACTTTCCTCGTTTGTAAGCAAATGTAAGATGATCTACTTTCAACATATAGATTTATTATTAGATAGTTAACATCGAACTATAGTGTACTAGCTTATTAGTACACTGCAAAAGTATAAAATCTTTTGAAAGAAGCAAAAATATGGGCATAAAAAAAGCCTCCGACTCAATGCTGAATCGGAGGCTTGGGAAAAAACGGCG
>Gatling_p1__coassemble_692_pt1 | contig 21964 bp, 21 predicted proteins | sample Gatling_p1__metabat2_high_PE_017 | metagenome-assembled genome bin Gatling_p1 | reverse complement strand
TTGCTGTGATTGGAGCCTTGACATTTGGCTCAACTCAACTTGCTCAGGCTCAAGACGCTCCTGCAGCTGCTCAAACCGAACAAGTAGCTGCTGTTTCTGCAGTTGAAGAAGGCGGTATTCACAAAGAATTGAAAACTAAGTTTATTGAAGGTACTGCATCTTTCATGAGTTTGGTAGCCATCGCTTTGGTTATTGGTCTTGCTTTCTGTATTGAACGTATCATCTATTTGAGCTTGGCTGAAATTAATACTAAGAAGTTCGTTGCAGCTGTTGAAGCAGCTTTGGAAAAAGGCGACGTTGAAGCAGCTAAAGACATTGCCCGTAACACTAGAGGTCCTATTGCTTCTATCTACTATCAGGGTCTGATGCGTATCGACCAGGGTATTGACGTAGTAGAACGCTCAGTAGTATCTTACGGTGGTGTTCAGGCAGGTTACCTGGAAAAAGGTTGCTCTTGGATTACATTGTTCATCGCTATGGCTCCGTCTTTGGGATTCTTGGGTACTGTAATCGGTATGGTGCAGGCATTTGATAAAATCCAACAGGTAGGTGATATCTCTCCGACGGTTGTAGCAGGTGGTATGAAGGTTGCCTTGATTACTACTATCTTCGGTTTGATCGTTGCTTTGATTCTGCAGGTATTCTATAACTACATCCTTTCTAAGATTGAAGCTTTGACTAGCGAAATGGAAGATTCTTCTATCTCACTGTTGGATATGGTTATCAAGTATGATTTGAAATACAAAAAATAAGAAAAATGGCTAAGTTATCATATAAAGTATCATATTACGTGCTGTATGCGCTCCTGGCCATTATCTTGGTGGTTTTAGGTCTCTTCTTCTTCGGTGGAGATGCGCAAGGCGAAGCTGTCTTGATGGGTGTGGATCCTGAAATGTGGCAGCCTGCTAATACAGACACGTTGCTTTACCTGGTGTATGCATTGCTGGGTATCGCTATCGTAGCAACTGTTGTTGGTTTCTTGTTCCAATTCGGAACCGCACTGAAGGATAGTCCGGTTGCTGCTTTGAAATCCCTTTTGGGTGTAGTTCTTTTAGTAGTTGTAATGGTTGTAGCTTGGTCTATGGGTAGCGACAAACCGCTGAATATTCCGGGTTATGACGGAGCAGATAACGTTCCTTTCTGGTTGAAAGTTACAGATATGTTCCTTTACACTATTTATTTCCTCTTAGGTGCTACATTGGTAGCAATGATTTTAGGTGGAATTAAGAAGAAAATTTCATAACCAGTTGAGATAATTTCTCTCAATTAAAAGAGTTTTTAAAATGGCAAAAGGAAAAAGAAAAGTTCCCGATATCAACTCCAGCTCAACGGCGGATATTGCTTTCTTGTTGCTGATTTTCTTCTTGATTACTACTTCTATGGATACTGACCGTGGTTTGGCACGTCGTTTGCCCGAGCCGCCGCAGGATGAACAGAAAAAAGAGGATATCAAGTTGAAAGAGCGCAATGTATTGCCTATCTTCTTGAACTTTCAAGATGCGTTGATGGTTGGAAATGACTATCTGAATGTAGAACAACTACGTGAAAGAGCAAAGGAATTTATTGCCAATCCGAATAACGAAGAAACTTTGCCTGAAAAGGTAACAGAAGAAGTGGAATTCTTCGGATCGGTACAGATTACTAAAAAACATGTAATCTCTTTGCGTTGCGACCGTGGTTCTTCTTATAAAGCATATATTGCTGTACAGAATGAGTTGGTAGCAGCTTATAATGAGTTGCGTAATGAGTTGGCTCAAGAAAAGTGGGGCAAAAATTATGCTGATTTGGATGAAGACCAACAAAAGGCAGTTCGTAAAATTTATCCTCAGGTAATCTCTGAGGCAGAACCTAAAAAGTATGGAGATAAGAAGTAATGGGAAAATTTAATAAAACAGGTAAACGCGAAATGCCTGCGTTGAATACTTCTTCTCTGCCTGACCTTATCTTTACATTGTTGTTCTTCTTCATGATTGTAACAACTATGCGTGAGGTAACTTTAAAGGTTGAGTTTAAGGTTCCGCAAGGTACTGAGTTGGAAAAACTGGAAAAGAAATCGTTGGTTACGTTTATCTATGTAGGTAAGCCGACTGCTGAATTTCGTAAGAAATTAGGTAACGAAAGCCGCATTCAGTTGAACGATAACTATGCTGAGGTTTCTGAAATCTATGACTTCGTGAATGGTGAACGTGCCAGCATGAAGGAATCAGATCAGCCTTTGATGACGGTTTCTCTGAAAGTGGACCAAGATACGAAGATGGGTATTGTAACAGATATCAAAGAAGCACTTCGTAAAGCATATGCATTGAAGATTAACTATTCTGCTGCTCCGCGTCAGTAAGTAGTTAGTTATAGCAAATATTAAGAAAGGTCAGTTGGATAGTGTCCAGTTGACCTTTCTTTTTGTTTTCATATGAGGTGTGTGTATAAAAATATCCGGCAATATCGTTTAAATCATTGCCGGATGTAATTCAGGTCGTTATAAAGAAGTTGTTTTAAAAATTATTCAGCGTTGTATACTTCTTTGTAGATGGCTTTTTTTATTCGCTCATAATCTGTGTCGGGATTGAGATTACCGTAAGCCATTAAAAGAAGCGGCAGATAGTTGTCTCCTTTCTTGTAAGGTGGTTGGAGATAGTCTTTATTCCATAATTTGAAATCTTGTCGTTCATAGAAGTGTATTCTTCGTTGAGCCATTTCTTCATTGGGTAATTCTACTTCCAATATTATGGGAAGAGGTAATTCTTGGCATAGTTGTCGCAGTGTGCGCTGTCCGATACCACCGTTTCTATGTTTCGGAGAAATGGCAAAATGTTCAAAATAATAGAAGCCATCCAACTGCCAGTAGGTGAGCAGACCGATAGGAATTTCATTCTCTAGTACAACATTATTATAGAAATGTCCTTTCTTATCTGTATATTCTCTCAGTTCCTCTAGTGTGCGATATTCTTCAGGTGGAAAAGACTCTACCATTAATTGTTCCATGAACTGATATAATTCTTTGTCGCTTGTAGTAATGCGTTGAAATTTAATCATAACATTTTAGTTTAGGGTTTGGTATAAAAATCAATGACACGTTGTATAGCCCGTTGGCATACGGGGCAGAATGCAGGATATTCATTGGTTCTCATCCGGCAATCGTTTGCCGGGCGATAAATCCCTTTAGCTGAATATCCGCCACCTTCGAATAAGCCTACTGCATATTTTTCACTATCTGCAGGATTAGTGGGTACTGGTGTAGTGGGGGCTATCATATCTTTCCATTTTTGGGAGAAGCAGATTTGTGTGGTTATGTTTTGTTCCCAAGGCTCTACATCAAGTGGATACGTATCTGTCATGACATCATTGTCATAAAAATATTCATCGGCTAGTCCGGCAAAGCTATGACCAAATTCATGCACTACTACCTGCTGGAAGAGTGGGTGATGCGCTGTGGTCAACGTATACGAGTTATAGATGCCTCCACCTCCGTACTCTTCTGTATTTGCCAGGATAATGATGTGTTCGTAAGGAATTCCTGCCAGTGCATCGTGTACAGCCTTAAGTCTGGAAGTTGTGAGGTATCTGTCTGAATAGAACGTGCTGAAGTGTGAATTGAAAGCTGTGTTTTTCCAGGCATTCAGTCGAGGAACGCTCACTCCGCTATCTTCTGAAGGGCTGAATACAGCTATGATATTTATCCCGCCCTTTTCTTTCATGGCAGAGAAGGGGGCATGATTCAACAAGCTTTCACAGGCCTTTTTTGCATCTGCTTCAAAAAGATGCATCTCATCTTTCCGGTATCCTTCTGCCAGAATAGCTACATCAATGCAAGTTGATACATCTCCGGTTTTACTTTTCAGCAGGTATTTATGTGGAGTAATGTGTGTATAGCCTTTCTTATGTATTAAGACATCTTTAGGGTCAATACGATGAGTCATTTGGGTGCGTATATTCCGTCGAGAGTCGTAAAGAATCACCTCTATTTCTGCAGGATGTGTAGGAAAAGGCACCAGAAAGGTGTTTTCAAATCCTCTGGTAGAAACTTTAGCTTCATCCGTTTCCAGCCATTCTTGAAATAATGAGGAAAAGGATGTTTTATAAATTACTTTTTTGCTATTCTCGTCTTTTACTATGATTTGTCCGTTTCCGTGAAGAGGCAATTCGTCCAAATGATGTTTTCTTCCTGCCCACCCTGGTAGCTGCGATAATTCATCCAGGCAGATTTCCTGTCTGTCAGCATTACCGGTGAAAAGGTAATCCAATCGTAACGTATGGTTGGAAAAATAGTCTGTAAAATTCTGTGCTTGCATGCAAACTGATAGAGCTATGAAGACTATGAGTAATGTATATTTATTCATGGTACGAACACATTATAGTTTTCACAAAGATATAATTTTTCTTTTTTATCTGCAATTTTATCCATTCTTTTGTATAAAAAGTTGTAAATCTCCTATTTCTTGATGGAAAAATGACTAACTTTGCAGTTGCAAAATGAAAAAGGCTTTAGTATTCAGATTTATTATTAATTTAAATTAGGAAATGGGACAACATCAATTGGATAGTTTGGATGAGCAGATATTGACGATGATTGCCGGCAATGCTCGTATACCTTTTTTGGAAGTGGCCAGAGCTTGTAATGTGTCGGGAGCCGCAATTCATCAACGCATACAGAAATTGACCAATTTGGGTATAATAAAAGGTTCTGAATTTATTATCGATCCGGAAAAGATTGGCTATGAAACTTGTGCATATATTGGTATCTATTTACAAGACCCTGCTACATTCGACGAAGTGATGAAAGCTTTAGAGGCCATTCCCGAAATAGTGGAATGTCATTTTACAACCGGTAAATACGATATGTTCGTCAAACTCTATGCTCGTAATAATCATCATTTGCTGAGTATTATACATGATAAATTGCAGCCGTTGGGTTTGTCGCGTACTGAAACTTTGATTTCTTTTAATGAAGCTATCAAGCGTCAGATGCCGATAGCCATCGACACCGACGATGAAGATTGATTATCCGATTTTGACGTAATCAACAAACGCATAGGGGCAGGGATGCTTTTCATCAGAAGGATGAGCATCCCTGCTTTTTTCTTGCCATTTATCTAAGTCTATTTCGGGAAAGTAAGCATCAGCCTGTGGGGCGGCAGCGTCGATTTCCGTCAGGCAGAGTTCATCGGCTAGCGGCAGTGCCTGCTGATAGAGGCTGGAACCACCTAAAATGTAGATCTGTTCATGGCTATGGCAATGTGCCAAAGCTTCCTCCAGAGAAGTGTAAACTTCTGTACCGGCATAGGCAGTTTTCGTTCGGCTTAGAACAATATTTCTGCGATTGGGCAAGGCACCTTTAGGGAGTGATTCAAATGTTTTTCTTCCCATGATGATGGTGTGTCCTGTAGTAAGTTGTTTGAACCGCTTAAGGTCGTTGGGTAGCCAGAACAGAAGTTTGTTTTCGAAACCGATAGCACGGTTTCGGTCAATGGCAGCAATGATATGAAGTGACATACAGCTAAGATATTAATCGATAAAAAGTTATACAGACACCTTTCCGGCAATGTGCGGATGCGGGTTATAGTTCTGCAGTTCGAAATCTTCGTAAGTAAAATCAAAGATGTTTTTTACCTCTGGATTGATAATCATTTGCGGCAGCGGGCGTGGCTCTCGTGTGAGTTGCAGTTTTACTTGTTCCAAGTGGTTCAGGTAAATATGTGCGTCGCCCAGCGTGTGAATAAAATCCCCTGCTTTAAGTCCGGTTACCTGTGCCATCATTTGCAGCAGCAAAGCGTAGGATGCTATGTTGAACGGTACGCCTAGAAAGATATCTGCACTCCGTTGGTAGAGTTGCAGACTGAGTCGTCCGTCTGCTACGTAGAATTGGAAAAAGGCGTGGCAAGGAGGTAGGTTCATGTTGTTTAAATCGCCTACATTCCAAGCACTTACAATAATTCTGCGTGAATCGGGATTATGTAGAATTGTATTTACAGCCTCACTGATCTGGTCTATGAAGCCTCCTTGATAATCCGGCCATGAACGCCATTGATATCCGTAGATATGTCCTAAGTCACCCTTTTCATCTGCCCATTCATTCCAAATGCGTACGCCATGTTCCTGTAGATACTGTATGTTTGTATCTCCTTTCAGAAACCACAGCAGTTCATGGATGATAGATTTCAGATGTAGTTTTTTAGTAGTGAGACAAGGGAATCCCTCATCCAGATTGAAGCGCATCTGATGACCGAAAATGCTGATGGTACCCGTACCGGTGCGGTCGCTTTTTTCCACTCCTTCGGTCAGTACGCGGTTCAGTAAATCTAAATATTGTTTCATGGAGGCTGATTATTTTTTATCTGCAAAGGTAGCCTTTTTGTTTCAACTATAGAAACGGAGTCAGCAGATTTCCAAACCATCCTACAAATTTTTTCCATCCCGATTTCTTTTTCCAAAGTTCAGGTGTCATTTGTATGCTATTCTTTTTATCTTCTTCAAACATAGCATTCAGTTGGTGTGTAGTTTCAGGAGAAAAGATAAAAGCATTGGTTTCGTAGTCATAACGCAGACTTCTACTGTTCAGATTGGCTGTGCCTACCGTACAGAACTCTTTGTCCACCATCATTACTTTTGAGTGATGGAATCCGTCGTTGAACAAATAAATCTTGGCCCCTTTTTTCATCAATTTATGTGCTATATAGAACGATGCATCCGGTGTGAAAGGAATATCGGCCACAGCAGGAATCATGATTTCTACTTCAGTACCTTTTTTCAAGGCAGCTTTGATAGCTTTGCGTATGTATTTCGTAGGTAAAAAGTACGGGTTTACTATCTGTATGCTTTTTTCTGCAGCGTAGATAGAAGCCGCATAAGCATGGCTGATGGATTTGGAGGTTTCTTTCGGTGTGCGATCTACGATGGCTATTTCCTTGGTTACGTTGTCGGGTATAGGAGGTAGCGCCGTGAAATACGCTGGTCCGCCAATGTGCTGTCCTGTTTCACGGTTCCACATGGTAAGGAAGATTCCTTGTAGATAGCGCACAGCTTCTCCTTCTATACGCATATGTATGTCGCGCCATTTGCCTATTTTGGGTAGTCCATGAATATAGTAGTCGGCAATATTCATACCCCCGGTATAGCCTACCGTGCCGTCTATGACTACTATCTTGCGGTGGTCCCGATGAATGGCATGATTGATATACGGAAAAGCAATGGGGTCGAACTTCACCAGCTCGATGCCACGTGCCCGGATAGCTTTCAAGTGTTGCTTTTTCAGAGGTTGGTTATTCGACCAGTTGCCGAAAGCATCAAACATGGCGCGTACCTCCACTCCTTCTGCTGCTTTTTCTGCCAATAAGTCGAACAGTGCATTGGCTACGGAGTCGTTTCGGAAGTTGAAGTATTCCAAATGTATGTGATGTTTTGCTTGGCGTATGGCATCAAACAAATCGTTGAATTTCTTCTGCCCTGTCATCAGCAAAGATACTTTATTACGCCTGGTTGTGCGTACTCCGGTCTCCTGCAGGTAATTTTTTACGAATTCTTCACTGGATGATTGGGCATGTATATTCCCTAAAATAACGAATAATGCTATGAATACTACTAGATGTTTCAAAACTCTTTCCCTTTATTTAGTTTTATGCGAGTGCAAAGATAGTGATTATCCATCTATTTTGGTAGTTATTCACTTTTCTTTTTTAAGCCATTGATGCTATTTTTTTATATAATAAGCACAGAAGCACGGCACCGGCCACAAGTAATGAATGGGTATCGGGTTGTGATATTGCTTCCTGTTGTATGAAGCTGGAGATGCTATTCCTCAGGGCATCGTAGAGCAGTTCAAATCCGTTGAGCCATATGAACAGCCCTGCTGTCAAAGCCAGGCATCCCCACGTCCAGCATTTGGCCAGCCATGATTCTGTAGCCGGCAACTGTTGCATTACGCGGTTACTGAATCCCCGGTCTTCAATACATTGTTTTCCAGCTTGAAGAAAATCCCGTATTAATTTATCATTATTATCTTGCATATCCGTTGTCTTTTAAATAATTCGCTAAATTGTTTTTCCCTCTGGATAGGTGACTTTTCACCGTTCCTATGGGGCATCCTGTAATGTCTGCAATTTTTTCTATGCTCTGATCTTCCAGATAGAAAAGTGTGATGCAGGTACGCTCTATTTCTTTCAGTTTGCCCAATGCTTGGTAGATATCCATTTGTTGTCCCACGTCCTTGGGCGGTGTACAGCATTGGCTATCCACCAATTGGGTGTCTATCTCATCGGTTTCTTTCCGGCTGCGAAGATAGTCATAAAATACGTTATAAGCAATGTGATACAGCCAAGTGGAGAATCCGGAGAGATTCTTGAACATGCTGAGGTGAGTATAGGCTTTGATGAACGTGTCTTGAGCCAAATCGTCGCTCAGAGCTGTGTCACCACAGGTGAGATGCAAAAAGAAACGGCGCACGGGCGACTGGTATTTTCTGACCAATTGGTCGAAGGCCTTGTTATTGTGGAAGATTACCACTTGGGCTACCAGTGCTATGTCGTTCAGTGTGTTCATTGTTCTTTGCTTTCTTCTTTGCTTTCTTCTTTCTGTTGGTTGTCGATGACTATACCGCCTATCTTGACTGATTTTTTACCATTGGTCTGGTTGCGTTCTATGTGTATGAAAGGAGACTTTGATGAGGGATGCTGACTGTGGTAAATGACTACCTGCCCGATGCCGGTCAGCATAATCAGCAGTCCGATGCTGCCCATTCCGAAAGATTCGGTGATCGCCCAAAGGAAAATGAAGAGGCCCAATCCCAGAAAGATGTTGTTGATACCTTTGCTGCGCAAGTCTTTGCCGGTTTCGTTTTTGAAGAAATTCTCCGGCAGGGGTTGTCCGCTGGCCAATATCTGTTCTGCCAGCCTGTATTTGGCTTTCCGCTGCTTGTTGCGGTAGTAGAAGATAATGAAAAGAATAAATACCGGCATACCGAATACGGCTATGATGGCGATGATACTGACCAAGGTTTCACTGAAGTGGTCGTTCCGGTGGTTTTGGCTGTATGTTATCTTGTTCCAGATTTTATCAGCCGCTTCTCTCTCCTCCTCGTCAGCAGATGACGGGTTCTCGTAAGTGGTGATACTGAGTGTATCGGTCGTTTGTTTTCCGTCTATAACTGTGTCGTGCAGTTCGATAACCTGCAACTTTTCTCCCTGATTATTTTTGAGGGTGACGGTACGGTTTTGGGCCTGCATAGGCAGGCAGAGTAGCAAGTTTGCTGCGATTAGCATGATGATATGTTTCATAAAGCATATAATTATTTGAGTGATTCATTCTTTTGTATATTAGACGGACTCCGTCATTCAAAGGTTGCAAAGAAATCGTTTTTTTTCGACTATCTGTAGAAAAAGCTTATCTTTGTGCGCATAATTTAGTTCATATATCATGGAATTACCCGAATCATTCAGTGCTTCTATTCGTCCGTTGCTGGGTTCCGAAGACTTTTGCCGATTGGTAGCTGCCTTGTCAGAAGAACAGCCGGTGAGTATTCGTCTCAACGCCCGTTTCAAACCTTCGGTATCGCGCTTTGCCTTGGCAAAGGCCACTCCCGTTCCTTGGGCGGCGCAGGGTTATTATTTGTCAGAGCGTCCTTCTTTTACGTTCGACCCCCTTTTTCATGCCGGATGCTATTATGTGCAGGAAGCCTCTTCTATGTTTGTAGAGCAAGCCTTGCAGACGTATGTGCACCAGCCAGTGGTGATGCTCGATCTTTGTGCGGCTCCGGGCGGAAAGTCCACGCATCTGTTGTCGCTTTTGCCGGAAGGAAGTTTGCTCGTGGCCAATGAAGTTATGCGCAACCGGTCGCAGATACTGGCAGAAAATGTGGCGAAGTGGGGCAGTCCTGATGTAGTGGTGACGAACAATGACCCGGCCGATTTTGCCCCGTTGGAGCAACTGTTTGATGTGATGCTTACCGATGTGCCCTGTTCCGGAGAAGGTATGTTCCGTAAAGACCCGGTGGCAGTAAGTGAGTGGAGTCCGGAAAACGTAGCGATTTGCTGGCAGCGTCAGCGCCGTATTCTGGCCGATGTATGGGGCAGTCTGAAACCTGGGGGCCTGCTGATATACAGCACTTGTACCTATAACACACACGAGAATGAAGAAAATGTAGCTTGGATATGCCGGGAGTTGGGAGCTGAGGTGCTTCCGTTGCAGATACCTCAAGATTGGGGTGTGACGAGTAATCTGCAGGGCAGTGGTTTCCCGGTCTACCGTTTCCTGCCTCACCGCACAGTGGGCGAGGGCTTTTTCCTGGCCGTTATCCGCAAGCACGGCGACTGTCAGGAAAGCTGTTTTGCTGCCGATATGCATCGTCAGCAGCCGGCAATGGCTAAATCAGCCCGGAGCAAGAAAGGCAGGCCCGTTGCTGTGGGCTTGCCCAAAGAATCCCTGCTTGTGGCCAAAAGCTGGGTACACGATGCCGATGCCTATGCCTGGATTACTACCGATACCGCTGTTTCGGCCTTTCCACAGCGATACCAGCCTCTGTTGCTTCGTATTCAGCAGCATCTGCGAGTGTTGCTGGCAGGGGTAGAGGTAGGGCAGCAGAAGGGCAAGGATCTGATACCGCAACACACACTGGCACTGAGCAGCCTGTTGCAGCCGGCAGCTTTTCCGGTGTCAGAGGTAAGCTATGAGCAGGCCATCGCTTACCTGCGCAAGGAGGCGGTGGTGCTGACAGACGGGTCGCCCCGCGGCTATGTATTGCTCACCTATCAGGGTGTGCCGCTGGGGTTTGTGAAGAATATCGGCAATCGGGCCAACAACCTTTATCCGCAGGAATGGCGCATTCGCAGCGGCTATCTGCCCGAACGCTTGGTACCGGTATTCGAATCTTTTTGATTAAAGGTTGGTACGCTCGAAGAAGTTATACTGATAGGGCACATAGATACATACCTCTGTGCCCCCTTCGGGCAGTCCGTGCAGGTGGAATGATTTATTTCAATCATTGTACTTATTTTTTTAGAAGTCTGTGTATATGGAAAAAAGCAACTGGCTGCATGAGCCGATGCAGCTGGCTGCAGGGGCACTTGCAGTCAGTTGCACAGGCCGATGCAGCCAGTTGCTTTGATAAACCTTGTTTTGGAAAGGCTTTGTCAGTGTTGACGGTCGGTTTTATAGCCTGCTTTGGTAGAGGCGGGCCATCACCTTTTGGTATTGGTTCTCTAAAGCCAGCAGATTCTGTTGGCTTTGATATACCACCGACACTTCTACAAAATACTCTATCATGCTGATTTCGCCTCCTGTCAGTGCCTGTTTCAGCAGTTTCAAGTCTTGCTGGCGGGCAAAAGCCTCCCGGTATTCGCGCAGTGAAGCCTGCAGTGCCGTTGCTTCATCGTATAATTGCCACAAGGCAGACTTGGCTTGCAATTCGGTGTTTTCCCGTTGGTAATCGGCATTCAAAGCCTGTGCTTTGGCCGCTTTCACCTTGCCCCGATTCTCGAACAGCGGAAAAGACATTCCCACCACGACACCGTTCAGCGGGTGTCCCGATTCGGTATTGCGGCGATACCCCACTTCCAGTTGAGGCAGCCAGCCCTGTTTGCTCACCGATACTTCCCTGCGTGCTGCTTCGCTCTGATGCAGTACGGCCCGCAGCCTGGGGTCGCCCGCCAGCAATTCGTCGCACAGTCGGTTAAATTCTTCCGGTAGCGGCATGGCAGGATATTCGGTCAGTCCCAATGCCTGCGGCTGCGGCACCTCTCCTTCGCGCATGGAGCGTCCCGGTGTCAGCGGCATACTGCCGTTCAGCAGTGTCAGTTCCTTCAGTTTGTTGTGCAGGTTGGTACTGTTGGTCCGCGCTTCCGTCCGCGCATTCAGCAGTTCCAGATTCACTTTGTTGGTTTCCAGAATATTGGCATCACCGGTTTCCAGTCTTTTGCGATAGAGGGCAGCCAGTTCCTCGGCATTCTTCAGCCGCTCATCCAGCAACAGTTGTTGTTGGTGCAGCCAGATGATGTCCAAGGCCGCTTCCTGGGCCTGTAGCAGCACCTGTTGCCGCAGGGCGATGGCCTGCGCGTCGAGTGCTTCAGCCTTGAAGCGGTTCATTTTACTGCGCGACACGTAGAGGGTGGGGAAGTCGAAACTCTGCGACACCACCATTTCGCCTACGGTCTTATCCTTATCCTTCGAATCCCACAGGTGAGAATAACTTATCGACGGATTTCCCAGGTTATTGCCGCTGCGGTTCTCCAGCTTCTGTGCATTCACCAGTTGTTGGTTGGCCTTCAATTCTTTGTTGTTGGCCTCCACCTGCTGCAAGATGCGGTTTATGGCCTCGCTGCTGCCTTGCGCCATCGCTGTAGCCACCGTGGCTGCCAAGGCTATCGTTGTGATGAAAATCTTCTTGTTCATATTCATGCTTGGTTTACGTTTGTTCTTTTTTCCATCAGATAGACCACCGGTATGATAAACCCGTTGAGGAAGGTAGAAGTGAGCAGTCCGCCCAAGATAACCTTGGCCATGGGGCTTTGAATCTCGTTGCCCGGCAGATCACCGGTCAGTGCCAGCGGTATCAGTGCCAGCGCGCTGGAGAGGGCTGTCATCAGAATGGGGTTCAGGCGGTCTAGCGAGCCTTGTATCACACTCTCTTTCAGTCCCAGTCCTTCCACCTGTTGCAGGTGGTTATAGTGGCTGATAAGCAACATACCGTTGCGGGTGGCGATACCAAACAGCGAAATGAAACCGATGATGGCCGGAATGCTGACTTCACCCGTGGTGAGCAGCAGGGCAAATACGCCCCCTATCAGCGCCAGCGGCAGGTTGATAAGAATGATGGCACTTTCTCTTACGCTGTGGAATTCGTGATACAGCAGCAGGAAGATGACCACGATAGACATGAATGAGGTCAGTGCCAAGGTGCGGCTGGCTGCCTGTTCGCTTTCAAACTGTCCGCCATATTCCACGTGATACCCTTCGGGCAACGGAATCTCCCGGTCTATCCGTTCGCGTATATCGTTCACCACACTCAGCAGGTCGCGGTCGGCTACGTTGGCCGAGATAACGATTTTCCGCTTCACATTCTCCCGGCTGATGGTGTTCGGGCCCATCGACGAGCGAATATCCGCCACGTAATTCAGTGGAATCTGCTGTCCGTTGCCGGTATTGATCATCAGGTTGCCCAGCTTTTCCGTCTCATTGCGCAGGTCATCCTTCACACGTACGGTCAGGTCGAAGCTTTTTCCCTTTTCATATACCGTAGATACCGCTTCGCCCGCCAGGCACACATTGACATACTCGGCAAAAGCCGGCAGGCTGATGCCGTAGCGTGCCAGCATTTCGCGGCGTGGCTGAATGATGAGCTGCGGTCGTTCTATCTGCTGTTCCACCGTAAGGTCGGCTATGCCCTCTATACCCTGAATGGCATCCTTTATCTGATTTCCCAGCATGAACATACGGTTCAGGTCGTCGCCGAAGAGCTTGATGGCAATATTGGCCTTGGTACCGCTCAGCATGGCATCGATGCGGTGGCTGATAGGCTGTCCTATCTCAATGTTGGCACCTACCAGCGTATTCAGCTTTTCGCGCACCTCGGCCACCAGTTCGCTGCGTGAGCGGTCTTTCAGTTCGAAAGGAGCTTCCAGCTCCGACACATTCACGCCCAAGGCGTGCTCATCCAGCTCTGCACGTCCCGTCTTTCGGGCCACGGTCTGAATCTCAGGAATGCTGAGCAACAGTTCCTCTGCCCTGCGTCCGATGCGGTCGCTTTCTTCCAGCGAGATGCCCGGCAGCGAAGAAATGTTGATGGTGAACGAACCTTCGTTGAACGGAGGCAGGAACGAGCGACCCAGGCTGAAGAAGAGAGCCAATGACACGATGAAGAGAGCCAGCGTACCGCCCAGCACGCCGCGTTTGTGGTTCAGTACCCAGGTCAGTGCAGTGGCATATCTCTGCTTAATCCAGGCAGCCACTGCCGAGTCGGCATTCTGCTGCTTGCCTTCCTTGGATTTTTCCTTGCCCAGCAGGTAAGAGCAGAGCACCGGAGTTACGGTGAGGGCCACCAGGGTAGAAGCTGCCAGCGCCACGATGAAAGCAATGCCCAGCGGCACCAGCATACGTCCTTCCATACCGCTCAGGAAGAAGAGCGGCACAAAGCTCACCACGATGATAAGCGTGGAGTTGAGAATCGGCATACGTACTTCTTTCGAAGCGTTGAATACCACGGTAAGCACCGGCAACTGCTGTCCGGCGGGTTTCAACCGGTTTTCGCGCAGTCGCTTGAATACATTTTCCACGTCTACAATAGCGTCATCTACCAGCGAACCGATGGCGATAGCCATACCGCCCAGACTCATGGTATTGATGGTAAATCCCAGGTAGTGCAAAGCCAGCAGTGAGGCGATGAGCGACAGAGGCAGTGTCACCAGTGATATGATGGTGGTACGTACATTGGCCAGAAAGAGGAAGAGTACGATTACCACAAAGATACCTCCCTCTACGAGCGACTTCTGCACGTTGCCTATAGAACTTTCTATGAAGCGGCTCTGGCGGAAAATGTCGGTAGATACCTTTACGTCGGCCGGCAGATTCTTCTGCAAATCTTTCAAGGCAGCCTCCAGCTTGGCTGTAAGGTCCAGTGTACTGGTGGCAGGCTGTTTGGTCACGGTCAGCAGCACAGCCGGTTTGCCCCGTTCCGAAGCCAATCCCAGTTTCGGAGTCTGGGCACCTATCTTTACGTCGGCTATGTCGGCAATGGTAATCGGGAAACCGGTGGCTTGCGAGGCATCGCCACCTGCCTGCTTCACTACGGCACGTCCCAGCTCTTCGGCATCGGTTGTAGAAACCACTCCGCGCACAATGTACTCGTTGCCATATTCATAGAGCACCCCTCCGTTGGCATTCAGGTTCATACCTTGCGAGGCCGCCAGCACTTCGCCCAGCGTCACGCCGTAATGGCGCATCCGTTCGGGGTCTAGCTGAATCTGATATTCTTTGATGTCGCCGCCCAGCACAGCCACCTGAGCCACGCCGCCCGTAGACAGCAGACGCGGCCGGATGGTCCAGTCGGCCAGGGTGCGCAGGTCGAGCATAGAGGTAGAGTCGGCAGTAAGGCCCACGATGAGCATTTCTCCCAGGATAGACGACTGAGGGCCCAGGGTAGGCTTTCCTACACTCGAAGGAAGTTCTTCGGCCACCAGTGAAAGCTTTTCGCTCACAATCTGCCGGGCCAGGTAAATATCCGTGTCCCAATCAAACTCCACCCAGACTACAGAAAAACTGTGTGTAGATGATGAGCGCACGCGGCGCACGTGTGTGGCACCGTTCACGGCGGTTTCTATCGGAAAGGTCACCAACTGCTCCACCTCTTCGGCAGCCATCCCGTTGGCTTCGGTCATCACCACCACGGTAGGGGCAGTAAGGTCTGGAAATACATCCACCTCGGTGTGCATGGCCGTATATGTGCCCCCTATCAACAGCAATACCGATGCCACCAATACCAGGATGCGGTTTTGCAGTGAAAACTGTATGATTTTATTAAGCATAATCTTCTGTTGTTAAGAGTGGATGATTAATGTTCGTGGCTATGTGCGGGGATGGCGTTGGTAGCACCGGCCAGTTTCACCTGGTAGGCACCATTCACCACTACACGGTCGCCGGCATGGATACCGCTCAGAATCTGCACCTGTTCTCCGTTGTCGGCACCTATGTTTACCAGCTGCTTCTTGTAGCAGTCGTCGTGTACCTGCAGATACACAAAGAAGCTGCCTTGCTCTTCGGTCAGTGCAGTGCGCGGCACGGAAATTACCCCTTCCATGGGGGTGCCCAGCAGATAGATTTCCACAAACGAGCCGGGAATCACCTCTCCGCGGTTATCAAACTCAAAGGTTACGGGAACAAAGTACCCGTTGCCGTCCGATGCCTTGCCGTAAGAGAGCAGCTTTCCGTTCAGCTCGCTCAGCTTATACACCTTATTCTGATACGGTGTGCTGAAATTGGCCGACGACAGACTGCGCAACGCACCGTAATATTTTTCCGACACATCTGCCCGCAGAAAGAGACGGCGGTTCTGGGTGATGCTTACCAGCGGTTGGCCCACAGTCACATAATCCCCCTCTTTCACCAGCAGGTTCTTTACAAATCCCCCGATAGGAGCCACTACACGCTGTCCGCTGTCCGAATGATTCTTGGCCACGGCCTCATAGCTGATGCGTGCGTTCTCATACGCCTGTTCAGCCTCGGCAAAGGCCTTTTCCGACACGATGCGGCTTTCTACCAACGCTTTCATACGTTCGTACTCTTTCTTCTGCACTTCAAAGGCTATGCGGGCTTTCTGCACCGGGTCTCCTTCGGCCATATTATTCGATGACAGTATCACCAGCGGGGCACCTTGGGCCACGTGCATCCCCTCTACCACTTTGCCGTGGAAAGATACCACCCCCGCTACCGTGGCCACTGCCACGCTCTCTTCGCCCTGGGCAGCCAGTACCTGTCCGCTGGCCTTGATGACTTGCCGGAAGGGAGCCATTGTTACTGTACCCACTTCTACACCGGCTGCGGCAGCTTTGGCAGCAGGTAGTACTATTTCATCACTGGCTCCTCCGTGGCTGTCATGTCCGTGAGCCGTAGCCTCATGTCCGTGGTCGTGGTTATGTACTTCGTGATTCTCGGTGGCATGGTTATGCCCTTCGTGTTCATGGTCGTGGCCGTCGTGATGGTCGGAAGCCACGTGCTTACAAGAGCCCAGCAGGAACAGTGCTATGGCTCCTAAAAAGAAATATTTTTTCATACGAGTTTGTTTTGTTTCGAAATTAGAACAACTTCTGATTGAATCTCTTCGGATGACACGGGTGCAAAAGTAAATGTTCTTCTTTGCAAATGGGTTGCAATCCTTTTGTCATCTCAAGCTGTTATGAAAGAAGGAGGAGCCCGCAGTCCCTGGGCTTCGGTGATAAAGATGCCGTGCAGGGATTCCAGATAGCCCGGCGACTGTCTGTCAGAGGCCTCATCGGGCAACAGCAGCAGGCGGAGCACAGATTCATAGGTATATAACGTAGCTATCCAGCTGTAGTCAGCTTGTAGCGAAAAGTCGGTAGGGTGGGGCGTATTCTGCAGAAAGTGCAGGGTGACACAGTCTGTATTACAGCAGCAGTGATGATGGTTTCCGGATGTCGTCTGCAACCGTTGCTGGTGGTCTGTTTGCTGTGTCCGGTCATATCCGTCTTCGTTCGTCGGTGTGCAGCAGTCGGCTGTCACATCATTCTTCATACACATCATTCCGTTGCTGTGGTGATGATGCGGCATAACAGGTACCATCAACATCCAAATGCTGATGAAAAACAGAATACCGGCTATGAACCATCGGTTTCTGTCGCGCTTGTTTCTTGAATAATCTGCCATGCTCGGCCGCAAATGTATGAAAAACATTCAGAACATGCAAACACATAGCATTCATTTCATCCTCTTCGGGTCAACTCCCTACCTTCTCCCTACCAAGTCCGTACCTGCTCCTAGTAGTAGGATACGGAGAAGACCCGGGGATGAGGGGCCGCAGAAACGGCGTAAATACATCCTTGCTCCCTTGTAAAGGACAGCTTGGACAGTGGCGGGGAGATGCTTTGCAGATTTAGTCGTACACCTGGTGAAAAGTGTACGCTATCACCACCGTTTCTACACCGGCATCCGGGTATTTCTCCTGATAGTGCCGGGTCAGGTCTTTGTAAAAATAGCAGGTGTTCGGGCTGGGCGGAGCACTCTTGGTCTGGGTGTCATAGCCTATAAACACATCGAATGAGGGGTACTCTGTGGCATTTCCCGTGTCATCCAGAAACGTCCATTCCATTTGCCCGATGATTCTTCCTTCAGGCGGCATCTTTTTATAAGACTCAGGCATCTTTCCGGGTTTCTTGCTGACTGTTTTTATCATGAACGGACCAAACACCCGGTTATCATCCAGTATGCCTATCCATTTCAGCATACCGCTTTTGCCTCTATACATTCTGTAACGGTAATCCAGCGGCAAGAGGGCATGGTCTTTTACATCCTTTTCTATCAGCTCCGCGTTGGCAGCTTCTATGAGGTGTCTGTAGTCTGGCAGCGGAATGTTGTCATAATACGTATCGGGAATGAGGTGCAGGGGCAATCCTTCCGATTCTTTCTGCTCCTTGGCAATCACTTCCAGCAAATTACGCTCCGTCCAGGCCGGGTCTCCCATCGAATGGTCCAGGTAGGTGGTTTCGCCCACCTTAATCGTGTATTCATACCCCGGCTTATAGTCGAACCCTGCGATGTCATAGTAAGCACTCCATTCGTCGTTCGGATTCTCTTTTACAACATATACTTCCGACAATAAAGAATGCCCTTCGTAGAATACCCCCGGCAATCTCTTTGATGCCACGGTCAGTATGCGTTCTGTGTAGCCGGTTATCTTTCTCCCTTCTTCCTCATCGTCGTCACTACAGCCGATAAAGCTGAATGTGCAAAGGAATAGCGTCAGTATTCCTAATAGATTTCTAGTGTTCATATGCATAGTATTGTTTTTGTTTTGTAATTACTTTTTTTAGCCTGCTTCTGCATGATGTATCGTCACAGCCATTTATTCAAATCATCCAGGGGAAGCCCCATAATGTCTGCAATATCTTCATTGGAATATCCTTTGGCTTTCATTCTCCGGGCAACGGTCGAGGCGGCTTCTTTCTTGCCTTCTTCCAATCCTTCCGCACGCCCTTTTTCCAGTCCTTCTTCCAGTCCTTCTACACGCCCTTTGTGATAGCTCTTCTTCATGTTGGTGTCCAGCACATTCTTCCAGTCGCGGTAGTTCTTCAGGCTTTCCCAATATTCACTCCGGCGTTGCGGGCTAAAGGCGGCAATCTCCGCCGCTTTGAACAATCGGCTGAATACCCGTTCCTGCAAGGCAGTGGGGCGTTCCAGCAGGTTGGCCAGATTGCGAAGCACAAACATCCATTTGTCGAACATGGTCACCAGTTCCGCTTCGGTCTTGTTGAACTTAGGCATTTCCAGGTAGATGAAAGTCAGTTTGTCGTAGAACACCTCTTTCGTTTGCAGGTCTACCAGCTTCACCTGGTGGTGGAAATGCTCAGATTCCCGGTCGTGGAAGATGAAATTTAGAATGCCGATGACATATACCCCTTTCAGTTCATAATCCCACTCACCGCGGGGAGCCTGTTCCCGAATGGGAAACGTGGCGTAATACACGCTGCGGTCTTTGAAAAACTGTTGCTCTCCCCGTTGCATTTCCACGAGGATTTTCTCTCCTTCCTCGTTCTCGCAATACACATCGAACACGGCGCGGCGGTCGTACTCCTGCGTGCCCAAGTGTTCCGTATTCAGATAAGTGACATTCTTAATTACTTCCTTGCCAAACAGCAAGGCATTCAGGAAACTGACAAGCAGTTCCTTGTTCATATCTGTACCGAACAACAGCTTGAATCCGAAGTCGGTGTATGGATTGATATAGCGGTCTTGAATTCCTTCACTTCCCATAAGCCAGCTTTTAATTATGATTGATGGCGCAAAATAAACGATTTTCCAGTGATTATCCTACTATTAGGGCAGTGATTTTCCTGTCGGCCAGGTCGTTTATAACTGAATCGTTACTCAAGGATTATATCGAAAAGCAGCAATGTATAAGATACCACTATGGTTTATGTATGGCATTTATTGGCACTAATGGAGTTTACCTTCAAAATGGTAAACAAGACGTGGAAAATCTCTCTTCATCATCGTTGCTACAGCCGATAAAGCTGAATGCGCAAAGGAATAGCGTCAGTATTCCTAATAGATTTCTAGTGTTCATATGCGTAGTATTTTTTTGGATAACTAATAGTAAAGCAAAAATAGAGAATAAATTTTAGACAGATTCAAAATGTACTTTAAAAAAACTTTTGGACGCGAATTTCTATACTTATGTTTATAAATAAAGGTTTATTTGAGATTTTATTTAAGAAAAGAGGACTGGTTCTCAGAGAAATGATTATATTAGCGGTCAATAACTTAAAAAAACAATGCCTTATGGGAACCTTAGGATGTATCAACGATATGTTGCAGCGCGACAAGGAAAATCGGGAGCTGCGCAAGCGAAGCCGGGAACGGTTGTCGGACACCTATCACCGCCTGCTGGATACAAGGAAAAGTACGGATCTCCCTCATGTGGCACTGGAACAAATGGAAGACATCCGCCGGAAGACGCAGGAAAAGGAGAAATTGGACAAGGCGGCCTATTTTAAGGCAATGGCTTGTTTAGTCGTGGGAGTGGCATTGATTCTTCTTTTGGGTTGGTTGCTGGTGGGATGTAATAGCCGACCTTCTGCCATTCACCGGGAAAGTGGCTGGTATCATGTGGTGAACCCTGATGAAGACAGCCTGTCGCTGGAACCGATTGTTACGGTAAAGGATTTTGTGGCACTGCGGATGGATTCAGACGGACACGGGACCTGCGTCATTGTGGGGCGGATAAGCAAGCATAAACAAAAGAAGTGGGCTTACGAAACAGAAAAGGCTATTGGCAGACAGATAGCTTTTGTGCTTGACGATTCCGTCATCACCCGTCCAACGGTGAATGCCAGCATCGAAAGCGGTGCCTTTCAAATATCCGCTCCCCGCGGCCATGATTTGAAGAGCATCTATACCCGAATCAGGAAAGAGAAAATAGATTCCATTGAAAGCCTGTTTAAAGGTTGGGAGAAAGATTCCATCTATGATTCATCCAGAGAGCAGGCCGATTCCATAGTGTTTGCAATGGATTATTGGGAAGCTTCTGAATGGGTGGATATGTCAGTCAATCCCGAAGACCATTATTGGTGGGGCGATTTGGATACTGCCACCTATAACCAATTGGAATCTGCCTTGCGCGAAGAAATGACCAAGCCTCCTTTCAGCATCAGCAGCCGTGCAGAGGATTACATGAAGCTGGAGGCATACAGGAAATACAAAGCTTATCTCTGCGAACATGCAGACTACATCAACCTTATGTTTCAAGGATTCCTGTTTACAGAGCCTGCATCCGGACTGTGCGGCTTCCTGGTGGATGACATTGTGAAAAGCCGGTACCCCACCGCCCCAAGCATCCGGGCTATGACCTCAGGAACCGATAATCCGGATGATGAAATGTTTGCCAAACTGAAATACCAGAAAGTTGTCTGGCGGTTGATGAACGAAGAAAAAGAGGCGAAAGAATAGGTTTATGAGGCATCACTTCCGAACTTCCCATTCCTCAATCGTCCCCGTTTTGGAAGAAAAGTTCACACCTACTTTTACTACCTGGCGGGCATCCGCTTCATACGGACGGGCATATCCTTTCTCTTCAATCTGTTGCAAAGCTTCCGCTGCGGTGCCATCCAGTTTGAATTCAAAGATATACACGTACAGAGGAGTTTCCACGATACAATCTACCCGGCCTTGACTTTGCTCCTTTTCTACCAAGACCGTGTACACACTCATCAGGCGGAGCAGCAGATAGAAGGTGTATTGGAAATAGCGTTCCCTTTCCGGTTCGTTTTCCTTGCGGCGCATGGTATAGGGAATGCCGGCTAAGAAAGAAGTCAGCATCTTGCGGAACTCATCCAATTGCCCCCGCTTCAAGGCAAATACCGCTTTCACCATCCACGACTCCAAAGGCATCTTGCATTGCAAGTAATTGGCAGCCACCATTGCCAGGAAGCCGCTCTTCACCTCGTTGTTGGGGAAATCGAGCAGGAAGAGATTCGAGTCTTTGTCGTAATCCTTAATGCTGAGATAGCCGCTCTGGTAAATCATCGGCAGCGGATATTCCGTATCTGCCTTATAATTCACAAACTCATCCAGCGAATAATACTTCCCCGTCAACTGGTCAATCCCTTCATGAAAATGATTCATCAAGCGGATGAGATACGTCGGTGTGCCCGAAGCAAACCAATAGTCGCGGATGTCCTTGCTGTCGAAGGCATTCAGCACACTGAACGGATTGTAGATGTCCGTCATCTCCTTGCTGAAGTGATAACCGTCGTAA